>SAMEA104315421__coassemble_462_pt1 | contig 145164 bp, 111 predicted proteins | sample SAMEA104315421__metabat2_low_PE_038 | metagenome-assembled genome bin SAMEA104315421 (sample SAMEA104315421) | gut metagenome | biome: Monkey gut; feature: monkey-associated habitat; material: faeces | place: China | collected 2013 | reverse complement strand
GACGCTTTCTTCTCTAAGGAGAGTTTCGTTACCGGACTGAACAGTCTGGGATTCAGCCTCATAAGCCGCTTCCGAGACGATGTCAGACTCAAGTACTTGTATACCGGTCCCAAGACAGGACAAAGAGGCCGTCCGAAAAAGTTCATCGGAGATGTCGATCTCAAGAAACTTGACATGGGCATATTCGAGACCTTTGCTTCTGGCGACATTGCCATCTACTCGGCAATCGTATGGGCTGTCAGTTTAAAGCGAGAAGTCAAGGTCGTCATAGCAGACTTCAACGAGCCTGACAAAAAGGCTCAGTCCAGAAAAGTATTCTTCTCGACCGACACATCGAAATCGGCCATTGACACCACGAGTATTTGCAAGTCTTTTACTATCAATTATTTACATATTAAACGGTAGAAAAGTGATTGCGTGGATTCTATGAAGAGTCAGAAATGGGAAGATTTAACGTTTTTAACTTTATTAAATAGGGCTGGAAACAAAAAATGCCAATTGTAGATGGCAAAAAAATCGTTATATCTGATTCGACTAAAAAGAAAAAGCCACAGCGAATTTCGCCATGGCACATCTTTACTCTACCACAACCTGCCCCTGTGGTATTAGGGCTCTTCTCTAAACGGAGAGAATGCTGAGAGACTTATCCTCTTGGAGGAAATGGATCCTTACCATGAGAGTCTCTTTCTCGAATCTGTCCATTACGACCGTGAATAAATAGTTCGGAATGCTGGTTCTTGGAAATTTGACGAGCGGCAGCAATTGCATCGGACTGCCTATCAAATGTTGAAGTCAGTCTTGAATTGCCTTCGCCCTTAATGCCCCACTTATCTCCAGCAGGAACAACATGTTGGTTCTTGCCCATCTGTTACACCTCCTTTCTGCGCCCAGTTTTGACAAACATGTCATAGCGCTTTATATTACCCATGCAAACATTAAGCCAGGGTCGAATTTATGACAAAATTGTGCCGATAACCGACAAAATGACGATGAATAACGTAATTTTTGTCGTATTTATACATTTTTAACTCAGGCAATTGTCAGAGCTCTGAAATAATTTGTTATCTTTGCAACGAAATTTCACGAAATATCAGACGTCATTATGTTATTGTCAGCCAAATTTGAAAACATTTACTCGTTTAACGAGGAAACACGTATCTTGTTCACAGCCAGCAAGAGCGACCAATTGCCGTTGCAAGTGTCACGTGCGGAGAAACGGGATGATATATCCGTGCTCCGTATGGGATTGATTTATGGTGCCAATGCTTCCGGAAAGTCAAACATCATAAAATGTTTGGCTATTATCAAGGAGTTTGCCTTGAATGGTTGGAGCAACCTCAAATATAATTACTTCAAGATGACGGATGAACCCCAAGAGCGTTCGAGTATCGAATTGGAGTTTAAGGCAGACAACCAGTTCTTTGCTTACGGAATAGCTTTCTCTAAAGGCGGTTTGCTTGAGGAATGGCTATATAAGACTGGCAGCCGCAATGACACCATGATCTTTGAGCGTAAACGTAATGGTGACAGTTGGGATAATACTATTGCGCCTCAGTTCCTAAAAGATGAGGATGGACAATTCTTGAAGTTCCTGATTGACGGCACACCTACCAAGGGTACTTTCTTAAGTGAGTATATCAAGCGTAACGGAAAGGGAATAGATACGATTAAATCTGCTCGTAAATGGTTTGAGAATCTGAATATCATCTTCCCCAATACACATAGAACAGATTTCCCATTCCGAGTTGTGAACGACACCCAGTTCAGAACTGTAATGCGCGAACTGCTAAATTATTTTGGAACAGGTATCTCAGACCTTCGTCGCGTAGAGTCTAAACCTGAAGAATTGGGCATTCCCGACGAAATCCGTCAAAAGATTGAGGAAAGTCTTGAAGGCAAAGGCTCCGAAACAGGTGTGGTGATTCACAATGAGAACCGCTTCATCTTTGCAGAAAAAGATAAGTCGAAGAATCTGAAGTGGCATGAGCTGAAAACCATCCACAAGAAGGAAGACAGCAACTCAGACTATATATTCGAAATGTTCGAAGAATCTGATGGAACGTCACGTTTATTCGACTTCATTCCAATGCTTATAGATATGCGTGCAAATGATGCGGTCTATGTGATTGACGAGGTCGATAGGAGTTTGCATCCAATGTTGACATTGAAATTATTGGAAATGTACAACAGCCTGCTTAAAAGCGATTCGCAAATGCAGCTAATATGCACTACACACGAGTCCAATCTTCTTTCTACCGCCCCTATCCGTCAGGATGAAGTCTGGTTTGTAGAAAAAGACAAGAAAGGAGAAAGCCATTTGTCTTCACTCTGCGAGTATAAGCCGAGGGAAAATGTGCAGAAAGGTTATCTGAATGGTCGCTATGGAGCGATTCCGTTCTTTGGCGAATTGAATAATATTCATTGGGACGATGCGAAGTAGGAATAGTTTGATGCGTGAACGTCGCGAAGCATTTCGAGACGCCCGCCTGATAGTCATAGCCTCTGAGGGCAAAGACACGGAGAGGATATATTTCAAGGCATTGGCCAAGGAATATACCAACCCCCGTGTGCATGTGCATATTTTGGAACGGAGTGAAGCCGAGCAGAACAACTCCAGTCCAGAACACGTCTTGAAGCAACTGAACGATTACAAAGAACAATATGCTTTAGAAGCAGACGATGAACTTTGGCTTGTAATTGACAAAGACCGTTGGACAGAAGCAATGCTATCTCGTGTAGCTACGGAATGTACACAAGATGAATATATGCACATGGCGCTGAGTAATCCTTGCATCGAGCTATGGCTGTTGCTGCATCTGGTAGATGTCGCTTCATTATCTCCCGAAGAACAGCAGCAATGGCTGGAGAATCGCCGAAATTCGAGGAGGAAAGACCCATATCTAAAGATGCGATTGCGTCAAGAAATGGGTTCTTACCATGAAGCTGCATACGATGCCCAAATGCTGATTGTCCATGTAGAAGAAGCGATGGAACGAGCAAAAGCGTTGGACAAGAATCCAGCCGACCGTTGGCCGCAGACTCTCGGCACACGAGTGTATCTGTTGGCTGAGAGTGTGATGAATAGGAGTCTTAAATATAATCAACAAGGCTATTAATATGACAAAAGAACAGATATTTACAGAAATACAAAATATTGTTTCCGCCAATCCCGTATTAGTGATTGGGAGTGGTGCCTCTGTGCCTTATAATATTCCAGGAATGAACACACTTGCTGCCGAGCTGAAGGACTTCCTTGGGGCTAACCCATACAAAAATCCTGACTCGAAGAAAGCTGTACATGAATTTATTGAGAATTTAAATCATGGTATGGGACTTGAAAAAGCCCTGTTGAATACAAAAGCGACAGATGAAGTAGAAAATGATATTGTTTGCAAAGTATGGAATCTTATAGAGTATGCAGACCGAGATGTTTACATAAAAATGTTAAATGGTGAAGATATGGCACTCAGGCCTTTGTTGGACTTCATTATATACAAAGATCCTGCAAAGATATGCAACATTGTAACAACCAATTATGACAGAATTATAGAGTATGCAGCTTGTCAAACAGATGCTTATATCAACACAGGATTTACTCCAAATATTGTAGGTCATCCATACAATAAGATTGAATTCTCACCAAAAAAATTAGAATCGGAATACACCGGGACACTCAACATTTGGAAAGTCCACGGTTCTTTGGACTGGTTCAAAAAAGACGATAAGGTTCTATCGTTGACCAATACGTCATCAATACCGCATGATTATACACCGTGCATTATTACACCTGGAACAAACAAATATGAGAGAACCCAACAAGAGCCTTACCGCGAAATATTCTCTCATGTTGATACGGTATTTAACACTGCTACGGGTTTTCTATGTATAGGCTATGGGTTCAACGATTCTCACGTTCATCCAGTTTTGTTAAAGATAGCTCAAAAACGTGGTGTTCGTATTCTGTTAGTTACGAAAGACATTACAAAGCCCATAGAGGACAATGTAATAAATGCAGGTTATGATTATATTGCGATTTATTCTGATGGTTCTAATGGTACAATCTTCAAAACGCCATCAGGAAGTATGGCGATTTCCGATAAGATCTATTGGAATATTGGTGGTTTTGAGAAAATTTACAAATAATAAATATTATGAAGAATACTGTTTTCAATTACGACAAAAAAGAGATTATAGGTCTTGTCAATAGTGTTGATACAGGTATGTCCACTGCCGTCATCAATGATGATAGCACCCTGTCTCAATTGCAAGTCAATCAACTTTTGGCTGTACAGAGCCCAAAATCAGGACGCTTTATCATCGCAATGATCATTAAGATTTATCGAAAAGCATCCAATATAGATGATGAAGAAGAAACAGAAGATGGAGCTTCTCTTGCCACATTCAACCAGGTTCGACTTGTTTTCGTAGGCGAATTTATTGATAAAATTGGAACAAAGACCAATGTGTTTCGTAGAAATGTGAGCGCTGTACCATCTATTGATGCGCCATGTTATAAAATAGAACATGAGAGATTAACGAACCTGATGCAGTCCATTTCTTCAGAACTAGCGACCTCTGTTAATCCTTTACAGATAGGAAAATATACAATGGATGAAAGTAGCATTGCTTATCTTGACGCAGATAAACTCTTTCAACGTCATGCAGCTATCGTCGGCTCTACGGGTAGTGGCAAATCTTTTTGTGTTGCAAGGATTGTAGAACAAATGGCTGCATTAAGACATGCCAATGGAATACTCTTCGACATACATGGTGAATATTCTGGTGAATCTTTCAAACGAAACGGCATTAAACAACTTAAAATAGCAACTCCAAGCGATTTGTCTGTCAGAGATAAATTGAATAATGGAATTTTGATGGTTCCATATTGGTTGTTGAACTATGAGGAAATGCAGGCTTTGCTCCTTGACAGAAGCGATCAAAATGCACCAAACCAAGCAATGCTGTTTTCAAGAGAAGTGTTAAGTGAAAAGGAGCAAACTGTAAAAGGTACCGAGTATGATAATATTATAACTGTAGACAGTCCTGTTGCCTACAATCTACAGCCATTAGTCCAGACATTTGAAAAACTTGATGTCGAAATGGTATCTGGAGCAAGAGGAGAAAAGCAAGGTCCATTTCATGGCAAACTGACACGTTTTATCCAACGTATTAATAACAAACTATCTGACAAAAGGATGGGATTTATGTTTAGCCTTTCCAGTGAGGAACTTAAGCAGGAGTGGCTTAACCAATTTTGCTCAGTATTGATGGATGGTAAAAGTGGAATTAAAGTAATAGATATGTCTGAGGTGCCATCCGATGTCCTTCCTTTGGTTATTGGATTGCTGGCAAGAATTGTATTTTCAATACAACAATGGAGTACGACGGAAAATCGCCATCCTTTAGCATTATTATGCGATGAAGCCCACCTCTATGTTCAACAGGCAACTACCTTGGATGCAGTTGCGGAATTAGGTTTGCGTAGTTTTGAGCGTATAGCAAAAGAAGGACGCAAATATGGAGTGGGACTAGTCATCATCAGTCAGCGTCCATCCGAGGTAAATCGTACCGTATTAAGCCAATGTAACAATTTTATCAGTTTGCGTCTTACCAATGTAGATGATCAAAACGTTATAAAGAGGCTTTTGCCAGACAATTTGGGTAATATAGCAGACAACCTTTTCCTCTTGGATATAGCAGAAGCTATCATCGTGGGAGACTCCACCTTACTACCGTCAAGAGTAAAGATTGATGAGCCATCAATCAAACCTTCAAGCCAAACAATTCCGTTCTGGAGCATTTGGGCAAATGATAATATTTCTCAAAATCTCTCTGAGGCGATAGGTAATATGATTAAGCAATCAAAATAAAATCAGATTGGAATTATAAACATAAATATGAATGAGATAATCACATTAAAACGATTTGCAGACATAGATTTGAACGACACGTTCTTCAACAGTCTGAAAGAAGACTATCCAGGATTTGATGCTTGGTTCGAGAAAAAGTCCAAGGATAATAGTGAAGCATATGTGCAATATACAAACGATAACCTACAAGCATTTTTGTATCTAAAGAATGAAAGTGGAGAAGCGTTGACCGATATCACTCCCATTCGTCCTGCTTGTAATCGTCTGAAGGTTGGCACATTTAAAATAGATGCCCATAACACGAAACTTGGAGAACGCTTCGTAAAGAAGATTTTGGATACAGCACTCGATATGAAGGCTGAGGAAATCTATGTAACTATATATCCGAAACACGAAGGGCTTATCCGTATACTACAACGATATGGTTTTAATGAGGAAGGAAAGAAAGGCGAAGAACTTGGACACGCTGGCGTTCAAGAAGACATATTCGATGCCAGAAAAGAACATTGATGAAATCCGAGAGGCCGTAAGAGAATGGCCACAAAAGAATATTGGGTTGGAATATTCGCGTTCCAGTCTGGATTGGACAACAAAAAGTTTTCGAGGCCGGTACTTCGATGTTCTTTTCGGCAAAACAAGAGGTGATTTGTTCGGAGATGTAATTCTTGTCTTCCGTGATGGGAGTTTTGATCTGGTGTTCAAGGACATTTCAGCGCAATGGCGAAATAATTTTGTAACCTGCATGTCAACCAACGATGACAAGTTCAACCGTACTTGGTTCTGGAGGGCAAGCCGCAGCAAGAAGATTCTCAATAATGTGAGGATTCGTGCAGATGAGATATTCGAGATGATCACCGCCTCGATGGACGAGTACCTTGAGGTCGGCCCGCCGGTGGAGCTAAATAAACTCTGACAACATTGATTATCTGGCAGGAAAATTGTTTATGGTTATATCTGTACATTCATTTTTTTGTATTTACAAATGCAATACAAACGATATTTTTGTTATCTTTGCAACGCAAAGGAAGAATAATGACATATTATGGCTAGAAACACATACGTCCAGCAATTGGAAGCATACTTTAACAGGACTTCCTTAGAGCAACAAAAGAAAGATTACAATGATCTTCGAGAGTTTAACCAAGTAGGCCCAACTGTTGATGAGTATATTCAACAACTGGAAGGGCTTTATGAGATGCATATCATCGAACAACCTATTATAAATCCAGAGTTCTCTCTGGATTTATTGTTTTTAACGTAATACTATAATTATGGAGAAAGAAGTAAGCAAAGCTGCATTTTCATTATGCGCCTATAAATTCGTTAAAGTTGAAATGAATCTGGATTCTATTGATCCAAATTCAAAGTATTCTATTAAGATCATTCCATCTGGCATCTTTACACCTGATTCTGGAATATATCAACTTTCGTTTACCTTTAAGGCGAAAGTTGATGAAAAAGAAATCGTCAACATTGTTTGCACCGCCGACTACCAGTTCAATACGCCTATGGATGTAAATGATATACCAGAATATTTTTACGCAAACAGTATCGCTATAATTTTCCCTTATGTCAGAGCGTTCGTAAGCACGGTCACATTGCAAGCCAATGTCATCCCGATGCTTATACCGACTCTGAACCTAAGCAATCTAAGCGGTGAATTAAAGGCTAATACAAGCGTAAAGAAATGAGCAGGGCACGAGATATATTTCAAACATTAGGCAATCGAGACAACGCTGATGAGGTCGAAGCACACGGGCCGTATTTATGTCGTTCCGCACGTGCATGGTTGGGAGAGGGTTATTATTTTTGGGATAGCTTGATTGAGAACGCTCATTGGTGGGGACATTCCGCTTATAACGATGACTATTTAATCTGTCAGGCGTTATTCCGCTATGAAGACGATACCATTTTTGATTTGGTTGGAGACCCTCTTCACTTGAAAGAATTACGTGAGGTTTCCTATTTATTGAAATCCCACAATATGGATTGCACAGTTGCAGGAACTATTGAATACCTAAAAAGGCAGACTACTTTCTCAAGCGACTATGTTGCCATTATGGCACGTGATGAGTTTCCTGGTCGTGTCGTAGCAAGAGTGTTCTTCAGAAATGACAAGCCTGAATTTATCAACACCGAGCCACGTATTCAGTTTTGCATACTAAAGCGGAGCCCCCTCCCTGTCAGCGAATACAAGATCATCTATCCACCTGAATATCGTAAAGACTCCATTCAAGATATTCTTCCTGTCGTGTAGTTATATTTGGTCTTGCGATTGTCCTTTGTGGCCGCCTGAGGGCGGCTATTTTTGTGCCATAAATGGGGAATTTATGGTTAGGATACTGACAAAGGACTACACGGAGCTGGATCTTACGAAGGGGTTCGAGTTCCAGATCGAGATGGAGAACCCGATGCTGGACGAGGAGCATATCCCTTCAGCTTTCAGCACGCAGATCTCGTTTCCGCCGTCGCCGATGAACAGGAAGGTGTTCGGCTACACTCCGGCGATGTTCCTGGCTCCGAACGTAAAGAGGCTGGAGGCCTCGGTGTGGATCGGCGGTGTGCCTTTCGTGACCGGCACGTTGGTGTACGACGGCATCGAGGACGGATGTCTGATGTACACGTTCACGGAGAAAGTGGTGGAACTGGAGGGGAAGATCTGGGAGAAGAGCATCCTGGAGTTCGACACGGGTTCTATCCCAAGCAGTTCCGCAAAGTTCTCAACGCCTTTGCTCATAAACAAGAACAACGTAGCTGTTCAGCCATATTCAAAGGCCAGCAGATTGCCGGTATCAGGGGAACCGGAATATGGTATAGCTAATGTTGACAGTCTTTTGTACTTACAGAAGTATTACAATTACATCAGTGCTTCGGAATCTATAGTTTACAAGACCATTATCCCGGCTGTGCCAATCAGAGCCATCCTGACTGGATGCCCGGTCAAGATACCAAGCGATGTTCTGCTTAGAAACGGATGGGGTGAATTATCCATCCTGGGAAGATACCATGAATATCTATATGGCGATGTGGTTAAGCCTGGCAGTTTTAAATCAACGACAACAGGGAAGCCATCGCAATCGGGAAGTTACAGAACGGACATCGCATCGTTCCTCCCCGACATCTCTTTTTCGGACCTTCTGTTGTGAATTGCTTTCGTTCTTTGTACCTTTGGGTTGATTTACAGCCCCGTTGCCCCACATCCTCTGCGCGAACATGTTGTGAATTGCTTTCGTTCTTTGTACCTTTGGGTTGATTTACAGCTGAATCCAGTGTTGACCTTCGCCCCGTTGGGTTGTGAATTGCTTTCGTTCTTTGTACCTTTGGGTTGATTTACAGCATGTTGTAAATAAGCCTCAATATCAGTTTGGTTGTGAATTGCTTTCGTTCTTTGTACCTTTGGGTTGATTTACAGCGTAATTTTAGTAAAATGGAATAAGCTGGAGGTTGTGAATTGCTTTCGTTCTTTGTACCTTTGGGTTGATTTACAGCCGAGCAATAACACGCATCTCAACATTATCGGTTGTGAATTGCTTTCGTTCTTTGTACCTTTGGGTTGATTTACAGCAAGACCCATGTTCACCACTTTCGCGCCGCTGTTGTGAATTGCTTTCGTTCTTTGTACCTTTGGGTTGATTTACAGCGAGGTTAGGAAAGCCTTGTTTTGCGGACGAGTTGTGAATTGCTTTCGTTCTTTGTACCTTTGGGTTGATTTACAGCAACCTGAGAGCCTACTACACCCATACGCCTGTTGTGAATTGCTTTCGTTCTTTGTACCTTTGGGTTGATTTACAGCATCGCGCTGTATATGCTGCTCTTTGACGGGGTTGTGAATTGCTTTCGTTCTTTGTACCTTTGGGTTGATTTACAGCATTCAACTCGTCGAATGTCCAAACGACAGGTTGTGAATTGCTTTCGTTCTTTGTACCTTTGGGTTGATTTACAGCTGACGCCAGCTCCCGGATACGAGGAGGCGAGTTGTGAATTGCTTTCGTTCTTTGTACCTTTGGGTTGATTTACAGCGACAACTGTAATACAGCACGACAGGACGAGTTGTGAATTGCTTTCGTTCTTTGTACCTTTGGGTTGATTTACAGCAGATAAGAGGCCACAGGGACTTCGCCAGGGTTGTGAATTGCTTTCGTTCTTTGTACCTTTGGGTTGATTTACAGCAGGCAAGGGAAAAGCCTACACGAAGGACGGGTTGTGAATTGCTTTCGTTCTTTGTACCTTTGGGTTGATTTACAGCCAGTGGCCACCACCAAGGATCTGCTCAGGGTTGTGAATTGCTTTCGTTCTTTGTACCTTTGGGTTGATTTACAGCAAGCGGGTGCGACTGCCTGAAAGCCCTGCTGTTGTGAATTGCTTTCGTTCTTTGTACCTTTGGGTTGATTTACAGCCACGGACAGGAAGTCACCGCGCTGGTGGCGGTTGTGAATTGCTTTCGTTCTTTGTACCTTTGGGTTGATTTACAGCATCGCGCTGTATATGCTGCTCTTTGACGGGGTTGTGAATTGCTTTCGTTCTTTGTACCTTTGGGTTGATTTACAGCATTCAACTCGTCGAATGTCCAAACGACAGGTTGTGAATTGCTTTCGTTCTTTGTACCTTTGGGTTGATTTACAGCTGACGCCAGCTCCCGGATACGAGGAGGCGAGTTGTGAATTGCTTTCGTTCTTTGTACCTTTGGGTTGATTTACAGCGACAACTGTAATACAGCACGACAGGACGAGTTGTGAATTGCTTTCGTTCTTTGTACCTTTGGGTTGATTTACAGCAGATAAGAGGCCACAGGGACTTCGCCAGGGTTGTGAATTGCTTTCGTTCTTTGTACCTTTGGGTTGATTTACAGCAGGCAAGGGAAAAGCCTACACGAAGGACGGGTTGTGAATTGCTTTCGTTCTTTGTACCTTTGGGTTGATTTACAGCCATGAAGGACAAGTCGATTCAGTGGAAGGAGTTGTGAATTGCTTTCGTTCTTTGTACCTTTGGGTTGATTTACAGCGTCCCAATACCACACCTTGCGGGCATTGGCGTTGTGAATTGCTTTCGTTCTTTGTACCTTTGGGTTGATTTACAGCACTTGGGTGTATAGGCTGTCCGCTTGCGAGTTGTGAATTGCTTTCGTTCTTTGTACCTTTGGGTTGATTTACAGCGAGGATAATAAACCCGAAGACACCGTTTCTGTTGTGAATTGCTTTCGTTCTTTGTACCTTTGGGTTGATTTACAGCTGGGATGGGAGAACCTGTTCCACTGCGACAGTTGTGAATTGCTTTCGTTCTTTGTACCTTTGGGTTGATTTACAGCGTTTAGATGGACGCGTCTGAGCAGGGCTTTGTTGTGAATTGCTTTCGTTCTTTGTACCTTTGGGTTGATTTACAGCCTGACCGTCAACGTTGACCATCTCGCAGGGGTTGTGAATTGCTTTCGTTCTTTGTACCTTTGGGTTGATTTACAGCATGGCCGGCGAAGGCTCGAATGCATAGAGGGTTGTGAATTGCTTTCGTTCTTTGTACCTTTGGGTTGATTTACAGCAGCGGTGCGAATCGCGAAAAGCCCGGAGAGGTTGTGAATTGCTTTCGTTCTTTGTACCTTTGGGTTGATTTACAGCCATGGCGATAGACGTCGCGCGTGAGCTTGGGTTGTGAATTGCTTTCGTTCTTTGTACCTTTGGGTTGATTTACAGCTTCGACCAGGGATTCGCACGGCACGGTCCTGTTGTGAATTGCTTTCGTTCTTTGTACCTTTGGGTTGATTTACAGCATTTGACGAAGAACCGCTAACGATAGAATGGTTGTGAATTGCTTTCGTTCTTTGTACCTTTGGGTTGATTTACAGCGGAACGGAACGACAGTACTATCCTTGTCAAGTTGTGAATTGCTTTCGTTCTTTGTACCTTTGGGTTGATTTACAGCTTGGCAAGTTGACGAGATGTGCGAGCATTGGTTGTGAATTGCTTTCGTTCTTTGTACCTTTGGGTTGATTTACAGCCCGGTGCATCAGATGATTGCTCTCTTACCTGTTGTGAATTGCTTTCGTTCTTTGTACCTTTGGGTTGATTTACAGCTCATTCTCTGCAAAACAGTATGGGTCAGAGGGTTATGAACTGTAACTGAAAGAGGAAATCCCGGCCTTTGAGGGCTGGGATTTCATTGTTTATCAAGGGTTTGTGATTCTGTCAGAAAAGTTCCAACTGCTGTTCGACCTGTGGGAGAGGAGAGGAATCCTTTCCGATGAAGAGTTCCATACTGCCGAACTGTTTGTCCGTGATGTACAGGATTCCTATCTTTCCTTTTTTGGGAAGGATACGCTTCACCCTTAGAATGTACACATCGGCACTTTCCTTGGACGGACAATGCCTCAGGTAGATGGAAAACTGGAACATAGAGAATCCATATTCTATGAGACTCTTTCTGAAAGCCGAGGCGGCCTTCATATCCTTCTTTGTCGCCACAGGCAAATCAAACAAGACAAGAACCCACATAGCCCGATATTTACTGTACCTGGTTTCTACATTGATGGATAAACTATCTTCCGGCATACTCCGCTAAAACATTTGTACAAAGAGGCAGTCGTGGTGGACACGGCGACCATCAAAGGACTCTTATGTCCATCAATATTCACATCAAGGACCGGAATAGTCAAAAGCCGTGCTTTTATGTTCTTATTCAGTTCCTTATCATCAGGATATTCATCCATAACATTGAGAACCAACCTATCCACAAAAGGCCTGTAAGGTTCCATAATGTCGTCTGCCAAACAGTAGTCATTGTACTTGTTGTGGTGGTGAATCCCAAGAAGTGGAAGCATCCCGCTGGCGACAAGAGCCCTTGCCACAATAGCTCGCAATATGGCATAGCCATAATTCAGAAGATTATTTGGATATTCCCCGAATTGGTCACGCACGAAGCGTACCTCAAACACATTTTTCCAGTAATATGCTGCGGCACGTCCCTCCATATTCTCGGAATCTCCGCTCTTGACCGAACCTGCCCACGCAAGCATATTCTTCGCATCCTCTCCCGAGACATATTTCAGCACAGCGGCCTGATTGCGGATCTTGCACTCAACCGTCTGCTGCCAAAGCTGTTTTTTAAGAGGCAATGACGCCTCCAACTGATTTCGGAAGCGTTGATTCTGCGAGGAATGTCCTTGAAGCGAAAGCATCAATCCGGTCGGAATATGTTTGGAGTCACAGGTCACCAACGCGACATTCTCCTCCAACAACGCAGCCATCAGACCTGATGTGAATGTCACCTGCTGATTATCAACCACTACAACTCCAATGTCTTCAACCGGCACAGTACGGATCTGCTCGGAATACTCATCCGGGTCATTAGCCACAAGACGGATGACCAACTGCTTCATCTTGTAGGACAAGTAAGCAGGATTTCCGAAATACAGGGTCCGTTTAATCATATTCTCCGACTGAAACTATCTCTCCGATGTGGTTGATTCGTACTTTTACGATGCCCTTCAAATTATTGAGGGCGGTAATCCTCTTCCACGTAATATCTTTTAACTTTAAATCATCCCCTAAAGTCGTCTCCAAATGATGGCGGAACCAATAATCCTTACTTGCCATCTTCTGCACCCTGAACAAATTAGGTCCGATAACAGAATAATTCTCAGGATCCATCAAATCAACCGCCCGAGGATCAAACCCCGTCCGTTCATTAGGGAACACGAACATCTCATTGCTCTTCATCGTGAACAGGAACTTCCATCCCTTGTCAGCGTTATATTCTTTGTCAACGACAGGAAGTCCGGCAGACCGCCTCCGCACCGCCTCATAGAACGAAACTATGTGTTCTTGAATATTCCCGTCCGCATCCTCGAATATCGCCGCGTGGTGGTTGTTCCTGAAATTGACATAGTCCGATGGAATATGATTTCCTTCCGCGTCGCAGATGACACGCCCGAGATTATCCCTCTTGATCCTGATAGGGTCAAGGTCGAAATTCTCGGCTATGGTCACACTTTTCAGGATAATACCTTTCTCCTTGTTGAACCAGATCGGATTCTCGTCCAGATTCACGAACGCTTTTTTTGGATCGTTACCAAACTCAGCCAACCTGTCTTTGAGGATGCGGCGCACTCTTCCGTCCATAACCTTCTCAACACTAAGGCTTGGATCAATGTTTTTCCTAATGGAATATACATTCACGAAACGCACACACTTGACTTTCGCCGGGACCTTGCGAGAATGATTGGCATCAAGCCAAACAGGATTCTTATCCAATGAATTAGCGCCGGTGAACGCCTTTTTCGGGTCACCTTTGAACTGCGCGAGCCTCAAAGCCAAAGCCGCTTTCGTCTCACTTGACGCAACTGTAGCGATCACGTCTTCAGTCATCTTCCCGTTCACCGCCACATCATAAGTCTCATAACGTTTACGTTGCCCATAAACCTGTTCCTTATGCAGCAGACCACGTGGGGTTAGGCACTTGACGTTTTTCACACCGTCCTTGATCCTTATACGGTTGATATTCTCCGTCATCACCTTGTTCTTTGCCTTGATTGACACGAGAATGCTTTCAAGTTGCCTGCGGACCTCCCGCCTCATCTGGTCCAACGGAAGCGGAGGAATGATCAATCTTTTGGAGCCGGAGAGATAAGTCTCTTTCTGCAATATCGCATAAATGCTGGAAGATTTGTCACCCTTGGCATTAAGGTTATTGAGGTATTGAATATGAGCAAGTTTTGTAAACGCGATAGTGATGGCGTCCATAGCGTGGTGACGGTGATCATTCCTTTTGGTCCAATCCTTTATCTTACGAATATCCTTTCCGTCCGAAGTCGTGATTGTCTCCACAAATCCAGCCGCTTCGAACTTCGGCATATTCAGTTCCTTCATCACATTCACCAGCCCCCAGTCTTCCCTAAGCTTGTCAGTTATAGATCCTGATGTTGAGACCACCACACGGACATATTCAAGAAGTATCTCACGGGCCTTCTTGGAGATGTATTGAGTGTCCTTCAAATCGCGTTCGACGAATCCTTCCGGAATATTCTTAGAGTCACGAAGAAGATTGTCACGCTTTGTTCTGGAGATGCCTCCTGACTCAAAGAGATGGTTTACCCGAAGTTTATAATCCTCAAGTCCGCTCTCCCCATACTTGTTCTTGACATAATCGAAAGCGGTGTCCTTGCCTTTTTCCAGATTAATATCTCTGAATTCCAAGGTTTTGTTCGACAGTGAGTCATTGAACAACACAGCCTGCGGGATGATGTGCTCAATGTCAATCTCACGGGAGAAAAGCTTGTCCGCCGGAATATATTGATTGGAATACAATGTCTTGTAACCATTGTTCTTAAGTTCCTCATACAGTTTGTACTTGACAATGTCATTCCTGCTGACGTAAGCAAGATGGAACTCATTCTCAAGAATCATCCTGATCCTATCATTCTCCTTATTGTTTGACGCAATGGATTCCGTGGCCCGAGCCCTTTCCTCCTGCGAGGACTTAAGTTCCCTTGCCAGCTCTATGTGGATTTCATCCGGTTTGCCATACCTGTCACCAACCGTATTGATCACATTAACCATCTGATTAAGAATCTTTTCGACTACCGGATTACGGAGAGAGTTTTTCGGAATCTGATCAAGACGATCCTTCAAGACCTTATTCTCGATCTCCTCCTTTGTCAAGGATTGCTTTGAATGCCTGTACCCGGCATATTCGCAAGCCAGACTATATTCATTTCCGTCCATCATATACGGAAGTATCTTCCTCATCGCCTTATGGCTCAGTGAAGCGTAGTCCTGTTTGAATGAAACGGAGGCGATGATTTTCGCAAGATTTTCCGGCATTCCGCAGATCTCAGCGATCTTGTTTATCAGACTGGCATTGCCTGTCTGGGACTTATCCCCTTCGTATGAATATAACAAATGCCAAAGTCTGAACAATGGCTGCCTTTCATATTCCTCCTTAGGCAGCGACGGATCATATTCAAGGACCGCTGTGTTGAACCCGTTCCTTGCAAATTCAGTCCGTAGGATATTCATCAACTCCTCTTGACGTAGTTTTGAATATTCATAGTCACTGTTACCGGCCAAAGACACCACTTCAAGAAATTTTGAATATAGTTTGCCCAAGGTTTCATTTCCCTCAATGGATTTGAAGTTCATCTCTAAATCCTTAGGTTTCTTGAACAACAACTTAAGAATCTCTTTATCAGACAGTTTGTCCTTCACCCTTAGGCACTCTGCCAATCTAACCTTGTCATCCTGTTCCAGCGTGCCTTGTTCTCCAGTCTCTTTATTGGTGACGATGATATTATTGATCTTCTGCCACATACGGAACTCCTGAAACAGCGGTGACGAGACAGGAGCAACCTTGCAACCGCGGATTTTCTGTACAATCCGGCCATTGATTTCCACATCTACCTTCCTGCTCTCGAACTCGCAATAACTGATCAGTCCTTTTTGGGATTTCAGTCTTCTCTGATAAAATATCACGACATCGCGGATCTCCTTCTTGAGTTCATCAGTCAATTCGGGATGAAAAGATGCCTGGCTTTCCCAAATAGCCTCAAACTCATCAAGATAATCCTGCCTATAGAACACTTTGTTTTTTGTACTGAAATGCGGATCCTTCTGAATATTGGAATAAAGGTATTGCCCAACAGTCTGTTTGTTGAAATACAATTCCTTACTCCTATCACTGATCTTGCCAAGATAACCGCTTGACGATCCAAGGTTTCCAGCGATGTCACACAAGACATATGCTACCTGATCAATCGGCAACCTGTTCTCAACAGCCGCGGCCCGCCATTCATAGGCTTTAACTCTCTTGTCCTTACCTTTATTGTCCGCGGTGGTTATTTTGTATTTCGCAAAGAAGAGTTTTGTCAAAGAGGAACGTGTCTTCCCGTCAATCTGATTCCAGAACTCTTCCGTAAGATATTCAGGATAATAAAGTCGTTGCGTCTCCCAGACCCTGCGGAACTCCGATTTCAGATCCGACGCATAAAACTCTGGCAAAACCTTGTTTCCTTTCTTGACAAGGCTGTAGCAATACTGTCCCGGAGTCTTCCCCTTTTCGTACAGTAACTTCGCGACGGACATTCCATCCACAGGCTGTCCGTCCTCCTCCGCATTCGCCTTTCGATTGCTCTTATAGCCACGTTTCTTGTTGATCATCAACAGGACACGTGCCAATTCCGTCAAGGAGACACTTTCCGTGCAAGCTTTTGAACGTAGTTCGTAAGTTTCGAATGTTGACCTGTTGCCATGTTCAGCCAGTATTGTGGAATCATCAATCCAGCCAAGTTCCTTCAGGATTGAGACAAGTTCGTTTCTTCTAAGTTTGTACCTCTGAAGATTGCGGCGCATAGAGCGTTTGAGCCGCCTGTCGGTGTTCGTGGTGACGGCTTTACCTTTCTCAAACGCATCCTTCTCATCCGTTGTCAAAGGATTGACTCTGACTCCGGCTCTGATGATGGATGATTTCTCCTCATTATTCTCCGCTTGGTTCACCATAGCCCAACCAATGCTGGCGGTTCCCAGATCAAGTCCCAGAACTTTTTTCATAATCGTATATGGTAGTTTTATGACCACAATTTACGTTTTATTATCAATAATGTCAAACGATTTGAAGAAAATTTGTTAAATTGATTTAATTCATTATCTTTGTAATCACAATAACGAAGCAATTCACAATAAGGATTATTCCGTTGTGTAAACATCTGGAGCGGGTCTTTGGACTCGCTTTTTTTCGTAATAGGCGGCGACGTTAATTCGGAAAAACAAGAGGATAGCGACGGGCGACATTTTCGGCCTCAAGCGTTGCCCGAGAGGGACGAAAAAAGACCGCAGGAAATCTGCGGTCTAAAATATTGTCAGCCAAAATCGGCTTCAAATAAACTTGGGATTAGGCCTCGGCCTCAACGGTTACCTTTACGGTGGCCTTGACAGCCTTGTAGCACTTGACAGTGCCTTCGAACTCGCCTACGGTCTTGATCTCACCGAGGGTGATGTTCTTCTTGTCAACCTCAATACCGGCGGCCTTGAGAGCCTCTTCGACCTGAGCGGTGGTGACAGATCCGTAGATCTTGCCAGACTCACTGACCTTTACGGTCACCTTAACCGGTGTGGCCGCGATCTTGGCCGCGAGAGCCTCGGCGTCAGCGATGAGCTTGGCCTCTTTGTGAGCCCTCTGGCGCTTTGTCTCCTCAAGCTGCTTAAGAGCGGATGGAGTGGCGGCGCAAGCGAATCCCTGAGGGATAAGATAGTTGCGGCCGTAACCTGACTTTACCTCTACCACATCTCCGGCCTCGCCGAGATTGGCAACTTCTTTCTTCAAAATGATCTTCATAATCTCGCTCTCCTATTATTTAAGAAGGTCAGTTACATAAGGAAGCAGAGCAAGGGAACGAGCCCTCTTGACTGCCTGAGCGACTTTCCTCTGGAACTTCAGAGAAGTACCGGTGATACGGCGAGGGAGAATCTTACCCTGCTCGTTGAGGAACTTCTTAAGGAACTCAGCGTCCTTGTAATCAACATACTTGATGCCTGCCTTCTTGAAACGGCAGTACTTCTTCTTCCTAACCTCTACTGTAGGAGGATTGAGATAGCGGATTCCTGCGTTCTGTGCGTCATTCTGTGCCATAATTCATTCCTCCTTGATTATGCGTTTTCCTCTGTTTTCTCTTCAGCGGCTACCGGAGCCTCAGCCGGAGCCTCCTCTGCCTTAGGAGCGGCAGGCTTGTTCCTGTTCTCCCTTCTCTTCGCGGCGTAAGCCTCTGCGTGCTTGTCAAGAGCCACGGTAAGGAACCTGATGATCCTCTCATCACGGAAATACTGGGTCTCAAGGTTGGCGATGAAGCTTGGCTCAGCCTTGAACTGGATAAGATAATAGAATCCTGAGGTCTTGTGCTGGATTGGATATGCCAGCTGACGAAGTCCCCAGTCCTCCTCGTACACTACCTCGCCACCATTGTCGGCGATCAGTTTTGTGTACTTGGCAACCGCTTCCTTCATCTGTTGTTCAGACAAAACGGGAGTTGCGATGAAAACGGTCTCGTACTGTTTTAACATTTGACTTAATTGTTTAATAATAAATAAATTGCAATCCTTTCGGGGACGTATGCCAACCCAAAAGGACTGCAAATATAGTCAATTATCTCAACTTTCGCAAATTAGCGGTCAAATCGCATTTGAATATTCATACAAAATCCGCGAATATGTCCGGCGCTTCGGCAAGCTCAGCGTCAGAAATGACTATTGCCGCCAACCTCATAGTGAGGAAAACTACTTTTCAGGAATATTCTCAAGCACTGCGACGAGGAACTTCCAGGTCTCGGCGACGGAGGCGATGTTCACGCGCTCGTCCGGTGAATGAGGATAGAGGATGGTAGGCCCGATGGAGACCATCTCCCAGTTCGGGTACTTGGCTCCCATAATGGCGCACTCGAGTCCTCCGTGGGTGGCAGTGATCTTTAGTTCCTTACCGAATAGGCTCTTGAATGTGTCTTCCAGAACCTTGATCATCGGAGTGCCGAGTTTCGGAGCCCAACCGCTGTAAGCGCCTGATGTCGAATATTTCGCGCCGGCGAGCTCAAAGACGTAACGGATCGAGTCGGCGAGATACATCTTGGCCGCGTCGATCGAGCTGCGGGTCAAGGAGTGAACCGTGAGATGTCCCTTCTGGGTGCGGACGATAGCCATATTGGTAGAGGTCTCGGTCAGGCCAGGAAGAGTGTCGCTCATCCTCTGGACTCCGTGAGGGCAGGCAAGGATGGCCTTGACAGCCTTGCCGATCACCTTAGGGCTGATATAACGGGCAGCCGGAGCGCTCTGCTTCTCATAGATGAGAATCATATCCGGGTCTGAGTACTGGTACTCGAACTTGGACTCCTCGAACTTCTTCTCAACGAGAGCCTTGACCTTACGGGAGTCCGCTGACGGGACGAGGATCTCGGCCTCGGCCTCGAACGGGATGGCGTTGCGGAGGGATCCACCGGTGATGGACGCGACCTTTACGTCATATTCAGAGATTACGGCTTCGAGAAGACGGCAGATGATCTTGTTGGCGTTGCCCCTGAAGAGGGAAATGTCCATTCCGGAGTGTCCGCCCTTGAGTCCCTTGACGGTGATCTTGTAGCCGACGAATCCTTCAGGAGTCTTATATGTTCTGTAAGCGAAGTCAGCCGCGCCGTCAACTCCACCGGCGCAACCGGTGCAAAGCTCGCCTTCCTCCTCAGAGTCAAGGTTCAGAAGAATGTCTCCCTTTAATATTCCGGCCTTGAGCGAGTTGGCACCGGTCATGCCGGTCTCCTCATCGTAGGTGATGAGAGCCTCAAGCGGGCCGTGCCTCAAAGTCTTGTCCTGAAGAACGGAAAGAGCGAGAGCGACTCCGATTCCGTTGTCGGCTCCGAGGGTAGTTCCCTTCGCGGTCACCCACTCCCCGTCTATCTCGGTCTCGATAGGATCAGTGAGGAAGTCGTGCTTCGTGTCAGCGGTCTTCTGCGGAACCATGTCCATGTGGGCCTGCATTATCACTCCCTTGCGGTTCTCGTAGCCTGGAGTGGCCGGAACTGTGAATATGATGTTGCCGGTGTCGTCCTTCTTCACGTCAACACCGTGTTCTTTTCCCCAGCCCAGGAGATAGTCCTGAACCTTGCCTTCGTGCTTTGAAGGACGAGGAACCCTTGTCAGGCCGTAGAAGTTCTCCCAAACGGCCTTTGGCTGCAAATCTTTAATTGTCATAGCGTTACTTATTAATATGTGAATATTTGAGAATTATTTCGAAAGCGGGAAATAGCCCTCCGTTCCGAGCTGGTAGACAGCGATCCTGTCCTGAAGGAGGGATGTCACACCGTCGGAGAGGCGTACCGTGCAGATGGCCGGGATCCTGTAGATGGCCACATTGGTCTTGGACTGGACAGCCTTGCCTTCAGCCTCCCCTATGGGCTGAGGAATAACCTCAAGAAGGTAAGGCTTACCGGACATGTTGTCGGCGGAGACCACGCCATCGGTGTCGGAAATTCTGAATGCCACATAGGTCTGGGATTTCCTGTCCTTCACCGGAACCACGTCACATTTCAGCTTCTGGGTCTGGAAATCGCTGTAACCGATGAACATCGACATGTATTCCTTCTCCAAGGCGGAGATCTCGGCAAGGGCGGCGCCCATGGCCTCGCCGCTGTAGGTCGCGTCGGTGTCGCCGGTGACGATCTGAACCCTCTTCTGACGAAGGTTGAAGATCATGTCGGCGGCTTCCTTAGCCCTCTGTTCCAAGGACTTCTGGACAACCATATTCTGCTGCACGGCGATGCGGTTGTAGGATGCGTCTTCCTTTACTCCGCGGTAAAGCGTGGCGGCCTCGGATGTGAGGTTGGAACTTACACCCTTTCCGTTGAAATCAGCCCCGTCCTGCGTGGTGAACCTCCACTCGGCGCTCTCACCGAAACTTCCGTCATTGACCGCGATAAGCCCCTGGGAGGTAAGCGAAAGGAAAGACTGTGTGGCCTTGTCAGGATTGACATAGTAGCGGAAATTCTGGTCGGCCTCGATGTACGGGGTCATACGGACCGTGCTGAGCGTGCAGGTGGTCTGGTCTGCCTGACGGGCGTCAACGCCAAGATATTTCCGGGCGTACTTGGCGTAAGGGCCCGCGTAGAAATATTCACGGACGGCCTCCACCTCGATCGTGATGGTGGTCTGAGGAAGGGCGTAGGAAACGGTTCCTACGGGATCCTGGGCCGAGATTCTTCCCTCCGGCAGCAAAGCGGCGGCCAGACAGAGAAGCGATACTGTGCGGTAATTCTTCATATTCATAAAATTTTTGTCATTTCCATCTTTTGTGCGTCCAGAGGTAGTTCTCCGGGTGTTTTTCCAGATCGACCTGAAGCAGGCTGTAATATTCCTGCATTATCGAGTGAGGGGTCATAGTCGAGGCGTCGCGGCATATTTCCTTGAAGGTCCATTCGTAGTGGCCTCGGGAGACCGGGATCAGGCTCATATAGAAGACGCTGTAGTGCAGTTTGTGGGCGATCGACGCGCCGCCGAGCATCGTCCGGGTCGGCTGGTGCATGAAATCGACAACATCGTTAACAGTGGAGTTCCGGTAGGGGCACTGGTCGGTCGGGATTATGTAGATTTTCTTGTCCTCCTTATGTGATAAGGCGAAACGCAGGAGGTTAACGGAGCTGACGTAGCCGGTGTAGCCGTCCCGCAGCACCGGAGCGCAGCGGTTGACACGCATTATCTCGTCCCACATCCTGCTGCTCAACGGCTTATAGACGGCGATTACATTATCTACGTTCATCACCGATTGTTCCCGGTTTGGACGGTAGTCGTAATTCAGGCAGCCTCCGGTTAGTTCCCAGTTGCCGAAATGGCTGTTGAGCACGACAACTCCGGGACTTTCCGCAAGCGCGGCCTCAACGGCATCGATGTTAGTATATTCCACCAGACGTTTCCTGTGCAGCCTTTCCGGATTGCGGCATCCGCCGAACCAGATCGTCTCTGCTATCACCTCGCCGAAATGCTTGTAGAACGCATTGGAGATTTGCTTCAGCTCCTTGTATTTCTTGTCAGGGAAAGCGCGGGAGAGGTTGATCATCACCACATCACGGCGGTAATGCATCACATCACGCAGCAGCCAGGCAAAGAAGCCCGCCCACACGTAATGGAACCCCAGCGGAAGCGCCGAGATCACCCTCAGAAGTCCTTGCATCAGTTTCGTCAAAATCTTCATCTTTCTACAATCTGTCGCGCATCAGGCAAATATAATGAAAGAGGAGGTCAATATGAAATTTAATTATGATTCCGGATTCCGTACCAATCATATTTCCAACCATTCGACCTCGCCGCCCCATATCGACAGGAAGCGGTGAAAGTCCTCCCCCGAAATCACGACGCTGGCCGTGTTCTCGCAAGGATGGAAACTTATCTTGTCCGCCGTGCGTAATGCACTGTCAATGTAATATTTGACCCTATGTCCATTCGGGAATAGTTCCTTGGGATCCGCATCCTTTGGATTGATGTCGTTGATGAGTCCGAAGGCCGACACCGACCCAGGATGCAGATCAAGGCATCGAACCATCCTTTCCTCCGACGCGAAAGACAGCTTTCCCTGCTTCAACGTATGCTCCAGGCTATGGATGTCGAGCGTCTTATGGCATTCCATGCTGACAAGGTAGTGCCGGTTTCCCTTATGGTTCCGAAAGAAAAGGTTCTTGCAATGCGTCGCCTCGGGGATATTCCCCCAATACGTCAGGCACTCCTCCACCGTGCACAATGCCGGATGCTCGTACAACTCATAATCAATATCATTGGCCTTCAGGAAGCTCAGCACTTTGCTCCTCAGCCGGCCACGTTCCAATTCATCGATTTCCATCTGCATTTCTGTTTTGGGTGTAAATTTAGACAATTTTTCGGTTATGGGAACGAGAACTCAGAAACGGCGTACCTAGATTCCTCGTATTTCCGAATCTTTCGCCTGACTGACACCTTGGGGATATGACTGTCAGATAAATGATAATTTACGTGCAAGCTGAGCACAGATTAGGGACAAGGCCTATCGGCATGAGTTCGGAAGAATAGACAAAATAACCGCCACTTCTTGCCGTTATCGGCAAGAAATCCTATATTTGTATCGGCAAATGCTATTTTCCGTGCCGTAGATTATGGATTACGTCTCTACTAAAGAATATGCAGCGGCACACGGTGTCGCCGAACGCACAGTGAGGAACTACTGTGTTCAAGGTAAAATTGCTGGAGCACAGCTTGTCGGCAAAACGTGGAGTGTGCCAGCCGAGGCTCCACTCCCTCAGCGCAAGAATGCAAAAAACAGGATATCTCCCCTTTTGAAGACATTGTGCGAGCAAAAAGACTCCGGAATCAAAGGCGGAATATATCACCGCACTCAAATTGACCTGACATATAATTCAAACCATATCGAAGGTAGCCGCTTAACAAAAGAGCAGACTCGATACATATTCGAGACTAACACGATTGGAATCACGGATAATGCTGTGAAAGTGGATGATATCATTGAAACCACCAATCATTTCCGCTGCATCGACTTTATAATTGACCACGCGAAAGAGCCATTGACAGAAAGTATGATAAAACAACTTCACCGGTTGCTGAAAAGCGGGACTTCGGACGCATCGAAATCCTGGTTTACGGTCGGTGAATACAAACGGATACCTAACGAGGTTGGAGGAATGGAGACGACCTCACCACAGAATGTAGGGCATGAACTGCGTGCATTGTTAAAAGAATACAGAGGGAAAAAGGTAATTCTGTTTGATGATATACTTGGCTTTCATCAGCGTTTTGAAGCAATACACCCCTTTCAGGATGGTAATGGCAGAGTCGGACGCCTGATAATGTTCAAGGAATGTCTTAATCACGACATTGTTCCGTTCATTATTACAGACGAACTGAAAATGTTCTATTATCGTGGATTGCACGAATGGAAAACAATTCCCGGGTACCTTACAGATACCTGTCTGACAGCACAAGACTATTACAAGAAACTCCTTGACTATTTCAGAATCAAATATTGAAGCTGATTTCATGAACATTCTGTATAAAGCTCCTAAAAAATCACTATTTTTGTTATATTGGAAACCTCAGAAAATTAATGTAATTACACAAAAATTAATATGAGACATCTTAGGGTGCCAAACATAACAGTAAACTAATGAATACAGCACAATACAACCATCTGTTCTCTTTCATCTGGAACATCGAAAAGAGCACAGAAGGACTTCTTAATGAAATATTGGAAAGATAATGCAGACATATCTTGACTTCAACCAGTACATCCGGCAAGGAGAACCCGCCCAAAAAGACAGAGCGGAGGCTTGGCGCGTCGCAATAGGACTGCAGGCTGTGGATGGGCTGAAGACATCCGAATACCTTCAGCAGACAGCACGCAGGAACATCGAAGGCGACATAACCATAGATGAAGCACGTGAACTCCTGAAGCAATACTATATCTCCAAGACCACGCATAATTCAGGAGATGCGGACAATGAAGAAGCGGACAAAGTCTCGGTAAACATCACTAAAATCCTGTCCTCCGGGACATTCGATTTCAGCGCGAACGGTATCATATCTCTGCACCGAAGAATTTTTGACGGAGTATTCAAACACGCCGGGCGGATTCGCGACTATGACATCTCGAAGAAAGAATGGGTGCTGGAAGGCGCGTCCGTCAGCTACCTGAACTGGGAGGATCTGCACCAGGCCTTGGAATATGACATCGAACAGGAACGCTCATTCTGCTACAAAGGAATCTCCAGAGAAGACATGATCGCCCACCTGACGGGTTTTGTCTCCGGGATCTGGCAAATCCACGCATTCTGCGAAGGAAACACGCGCACCACCGCCGTCTTTACCATTCAATACCTCCGCTCCGTAGGCTTCGACATCAACAATGACCTTTTCGCAGACCATTCCTGGTATTTCCGAAATGCGCTGGTGCGGGCAAACTATAAGAATCTTGTGAAAGGCATCGACTATTCCCCGGTCTATCTTGAGCGCTTCTTCCGCAACCTGCTCCTCGGCGAACATTGGGACCTGAGGAACCGCTACCTCCACATCAATCCCTCTCCAGAGTGGAGCGTACAGCCGAACTTGGATTTCGGGGCAGGACAAGTTCAGGACAAGCTCGGGACAAGTTCAGGACAAGTACGGGACAAGTTCCACACGGATAATCCGAACATCGAGGTCCTGATCCGCACTATAGGGGACAAGGAGTTGTCCGTGAAAGAGATGATGGAGTGCATCGGGCTGAAAGGACGGGACAATTTCCTGAAAGTCTATCTTTCTCCGTCAATAGGCGACGGTTTCATACGAGCGATGTATCCTGATTCGCCGAGGCATCCCCGCCAGAAATACCTTCTGACAACCAAAGGAATGATGCTTTTACGAGCTCTTGCTGAAAAGATTATGTAAAGTTTATGGCTCTGACATGCGTAAAACTATGCCGCGGGCGGAGTGCTTGACATAATATCTGACTTTACATAAGCCATCATTCACCGCGACTACCAAGAACTCGGCAGCGAGATCCACATTGACATCTACGACGACCGGATGGAAGTATATTCACCGGGAGGAATGATTGACGGCCGCCTGATTCAGCAGTTGAACCCGCTTTCCGTCCCGTCCAAACGTCGCAATCCCTCCCCGCTGATTTCTTCAGCCGTCTTGACCTTATGGAACGACGTGGCAGCGGAATGAAGAAAATCCTCGGAGAATATGCCAGATTCGAGTCATTAAAGGAATACCACGCCCAGAGTTCAGTTCCAACGCCACCGAGTTCCACGTAACCCTCTGGAATCTCAACTACGGCACCGATGTCGTAAAAGAAGTCGCTAACGACACATCTGATGCCACAAAAAGGTTCGTAAAAAGGTTCGTAAAAGAACCACCATAGTAAATCCATCATAGGTATGGATGCAAATACCGAGGGATAAGCTGCCATTGACTGTCCGTTTGATTATACGGCTACGAACAGATCCCGACATTGGCTATGCGCGGCCTGTGATGGTCACATAATTGTCATAGGCCTACGACATAAATTTGGTGAGTTGGGGAGTTTTGCGTATATTAGTAACTTGTTATGCGAGCAGGCAGAGAGTGAGAGGATTTTGGACGCACGTATGACAGCCAGACGGAGAGCCAAGCGGGGCATAGAATGAAATATTAATAACACAAATAATTTAAAAGTAAACAACATTGTATGAAAGGACATCCTAAAGGGCTGATTTCAGCGGCGCTGAGCAACATGGGCGAGCGCTTCGGGTACTACATCATGAACGCGGTTCTCACACTCTTCCTTTGCTCGAAGTTCGGGCTGAGCGACGAGACGGGAGGGCTCATCTACTCATTCTTCTATGCGGGAATATACATTCTCAGCCTTGTGGGAGGCATCATCGCCGACCGCACACAGAACTACAAAGGGACAATCCAGAAAGGTCTTGTTCTAATGGCTCTTGGCTATGTCGTTCTCTCAATTCCTATTCTCGCGACTCCTGAGAACAAGTCATGGCTGCTGACCCTGACCTGCGCGGCGCTCTTCCTGATCGCGTTCGGCAACGGTCTGTTCAAGGGCAATCTCCAGGCGATCGTCGGACAGATGTATGACAATTTCGAGGCCGACGCCGCCAAGCAGGGTCCCGAGGCTCTCAAAGAGGCACAGGGAAAGCGCGACTCCGGTTTCCAGATCTTCTACGTGTTCATCAACATCGGAGGCCTCGTGGCTCCGTTCGTGGCTCCTCTTCTTAGAAGCTGGTGGCTGAAAGTCAACGGATTCATCTACAACTCACAGCTCCCTAGACTCTGCCATGAGTTCATCAGCAACGGCACCACCTCGCAGAACTTCATGGACGAGGCCGTGAAGGCGGGCGCCGATCCTGCGATGCTGGCCCAGGGCGGAGAGGCCGTAGGCACTTTCTGCACGAACTATCTGGACGTGTTCAACGCAGGCATCCACTATTCGTTCATCGCTTCCGTCGCAGCCATGATGATCTCTTTGGTGATATTCCTTGCCAACAAGAAGAAATTCCCTACTCCTGCCAAGAAGGCAGCCTCCGCCAATGCCGGCTACACCGCCGAGGAAAAGGCCACTATGGCAAAGGAGATCAAGCAGAGAATGTACGCCTTGTTCGCGGTCCTCGGCGTGGTGATCTTCTTCTGGCTTGCGTTCCATCAGAACGGACAGTCCCTCTCGCTCTTCGCGCGTGACTTCGTCAACACCGACAAGATCGCCCCGGAGATCTGGCAGGCCGTGAATCCGTTCTTCGTGATCGTGCTGACCCCTATCATCATGTGGATCTTCGGCGCCCTCGGCAAGAGAGGCAAGCAGATCTCGACTCCTCGCAAGATCGCCTACGGTATGGGAATCGCCGCCACGGCCTACCTGTTCCTGGCCATATTCTCAGGCGTGATGGGATATCCTTCCGCCGCTGATTTCAGAGGAATGGATGTAGCGCAGCAGGCCACAATGAAGGCTGGTCCTTGGGTGTTGATCGCGACCTACTTCTTCCTCACGGTAGCGGAACTCTTCATCTCTCCTCTGGGTCTCTCGTTCGTGTCGAAGGTCGCCCCGAAGCACCTTCTCGGACTTTGCCAGGGACTCTGGCTCGGCGCCACCGCCGTCGGCAACCTCTTCTTGTGGATCGGGCCTCTGATGTACAACAAGATGCCTCTGTGGGCCTGCTGGAGCGTGTTCCTCTGCATGTGTCTCGTCGCTATGGGCGTGATGCTCGGAATGGTCAAGTGGCTTGAGAAAGTTACTAAATGACAGAAGAGACAAGACGAACTTTGATCCTGTGGGCTGAGACCTACAACGACCCTCAGTACTTCCAGGAAGATCCGATAGCTTTCCCGACCTTGTTCGCGCAGCGTTTCAAGGCCGGGAAACGCTCATTGGCCGATGTGGAGACCGCGGCGGTCTTCGCGGCTCATTTCGCATGGGGCCGCAGGGCGATGATAATCCGTGACTGCGGCAGACTGTTCGACGAAATGGACTGGAAGCCTTATGAATATGTGATGCGCGGCAAGTGGCGGGACGACGGCACCAGCATCCACCGCACGATCAAATGGAGCGAGGTGGCTGGAATATGCTCCCGTCTGAAAAGCGCCTATGAGGCAAGTCCATCCCTCGAATCTCTGTCCCAGGACGAGTTCAGGACGAATATCTTCGGCCAGAAATCCGACCTCAAGGCTCCGAACAAGAAGATCAATATGATGAGGCGGTGGATGGTCAGGAACGATGGCAAGGTGGATTTGGGAATATGGAAGGACACGGATCCCGCCGACCTTCTCATCCCATTGGACGTACACGTCTATGACGAGGCGATCGCACTCGGACTCACGTCCAGAAAGCAAAAAGACCTTGTGACCGTGAGGGAGATCACCGGATGCTTCGCGGACATATTCCCCGGCGACCCTTGCAAAGGGGATTTTTCCCTCTTCGGCTACGGTGTGACCCATCCAAAGCCTGCCAAAACAAAATAGCGAATATATTCGTATAATAATAAATGTGGCCGACAGTTTGCAATATTCGCAAATGATTGTCCGCCTTTGGAATTGATATATGCCAAGACTTTTCATCATAGCAGGTTGCAACGGTTCCGGAAAGACCACGGCATCCTACGCGCTTCTGCCGGGGATGTTGGAATGCAGCGAGTTCGTGAACTCCGACGAGTTCGCGAAAAGCCTTTCGCCGTTCCATCCGGAAAGCGCCTACGTGGCGGCCAGCCGCTATATGCTGATGAAGATGAGGTTCCTGCTCCAGAGAAAGGCCGATTTCTGCATCGAGACCACGCTTGCGACACGCTCTCTTCTCAAGGTGATCAAAGACGCGAAGGATGCCGGGTACTATGTCACGATCCTGTATTTCTGGCTGAACTCTCCGGATTTGGCAGTGGCCAGAGTGGCCGCAAGGGTGGCTGCCGGAGGGCACAACATCAAGGAGGAGACCATCCGGAGGCGCTACAATGTCGGACTTCACTACCTGTTCAGGGATTTTATGCCGATCTGCGACAGGTGGCTTCTCCTCGACAACTCGAATGTGCCGTTCTCGATTGTGGCCGAAGCGTCGGAGGACGGAAAGATAATCCGGGAGCCGGAAAAGTTCAGCAAGATCCAGGCGATCAACGAAGAATATGAAAAGCACCTGGAAGAAGAAAAAAGGAAACTAAAGAATGTACAAGGATAAGAATTTTTATCTCAACCTGTTCCAGGTCAGCGAGGCGCAGTTGGAAAGACTTGCGGCCGAAGGTCTGAAAGGGGGCGGGAGCTACTGCGACCTGTTCTTCGAGAACACTTCGTACAACGACCTGCTGCTGCGGGACGGAGTCGTCTCCCCAGGCGGATTCCACATCGACTACGGTGTCGGAATCAGGGTTCTGAAAGGAGACAAGACCGGCTATGCCTACTCCGAAAGCACGGATTCCCGCTCGATGGCCGAGGCGGCCCTGGCGGCCTCCAAGATAGCGGAAGGCGGCACCGGAACAGCGTCTGCGATTTGCTGCAGAACCGTCACAGCGCCTAAGGACAGATATTCTTATGAATATGATTGGAGATCATCCGACGCGACGCAGCTTGTCCCGTGGCTGGAAAAATTGAAGGAGAAGATTGCCGCGAAAGACTCCAGAATAGTGAAGATCATCGTCTCGTTCTCCGGACAAGTAAGCGATATCCTGATGTTCAACTCCTTGGGAGAATTGACATTCGAGACAAGGCCGATGGGAATCCTGTCTGCCTCAGTCGTGTTCAGCCAGGACGGCAAGATCGAGAGCAAAAACACCTCCAGGGCGTACCGAGCGGGCACAGAGATGCTTACGGAATCGCTTCTGGACGAGATCGCGGACAGCATTGAGGCGGGGATAGACGACCGTTTCGTGGCCAAACGCCCGAAAGGCGGGCAGATGCCTGTCGTGATGGGTGCCGGAGCTTCGGGGATATTGCTGCACGAGGCTATGGGACACGCTTTCGAGGCGGATTTCAACAGGAAAGGCCAGTCAGTCTTCTCAGAGAAAATGGGACAGAAAATCTGCGACGAAAGCATCTCGATCGTGGATGACGGCACGATTCCGTTCAATAGAGGTTCCATCAATTTCGACGACGAGGGCGTTCCGGGACAAAAGACATATATGGTAAAGGACGGGATTCTGACCTCATACCTGCACGACAGGATCAGCGCCGGATTCTACGGGGTCTCCCCTACCGGCAACGGACGGCGGGAATCATTCCGTTACGCTCCGATCCCGAGAATGAGGGCGACATATATGGAAAGCGGCAAGGCCGACAAGGAAAGCATCATCGCATCCGTGAAGAAAGGAATATATGTGGATCAGTTCAGCAACGGTGAGGTTCAGATCGGTGAAGGAGATTTCACGTTCTTTGTCAAGAGCGGATTCCTGATCGAGAACGGACGGCTGACCCAGCCGGTCAAGGACATAAACATCATCGGTAACGGGCCGCAAGCATTGGCCGACATTGTGGCCGTGGGGAATGACCTGAAGATTGACGAGGGGGCTTGGACGTGCGGAAAGGGACAGAGTTGCCCGGTCTCCTGCGGAATCCCTACCGTGCTGATCAACAAGCTTACAGTTGGAGGAGAATAAGATGGAAGAGATAAACGGAATGTTGACTGCGGAGGAGATTCTCGTCGCGGAGAAATGTCTGGAGAAGTCTCTGGCACTTGGAGCGGACAAGGTGCGCATCACGCTGAACAAGAGCCTGATGGAGCTGTTCGGAACCCTTAACGGAGAACTTGACAAGGTCTCGCACTGTCTGGACAGATCGATCAGCGTCTGCCTTTTCGTGGACGGAAAATTTGGCAGTTTCTCCACCAACCGGCTGGTGGAAAGCGAATTGGATGATTTCCTGAAAAAGGCGATCGCAACGGTCAGGATGCTTGCGGAAGACCCTTGCAGAGACTTGCCGGATCCGTCCAGAACGGCGAAAAACGCCGTGACCGGCAAAGAACTCGGACTTTTTGACGAGACTTATCCTGCCCTGACATCGGACGGGAGGCTAAGGATGGCGATCGACGCGAGCATATTCAAAAAGCATTGCGGCGACGGGCTCATCTCTGAGGAGGGGGAATATTCAGACTCCATCTTCGACTCGCTGGTGATCGATTCCAATGGACTGCGCTGCCGCCACACCGAGACTTCCTTTGAATATGGGGTCGAAGTGACTGTACAGGACGCTGACGGGAACCGGTACAGCAGTTACTGGTGGGACGCTACTCCGATGCTCAAGGATTTGAACATCAAGGACTGCGGCGAGACAGCATACCGGCGGGCGATGGCCCAGATCGGCCCGGTCAAGGTCGAGAGCGGGAAATATTCAATGGTCATTGACAGCGAGGTGGCCTCAAGGCTGGTGACACCTGTGCTGAACGCTCTGGGAGGATATTCATTGCAGCAGAAGAATTCGTTCATGCTGGATTCGCTGGGGAAGAAGATGTTTCCGGAATGGATGAATATATGGGACAGGCCGGCGAGTGTCGGGGAGACGGGATCGAGACTGTTTGACTCTGAAGGAGTCGCGACGGCAGAGACTCCTATCATCGAAAATGGTGTTGTCAATGAATATTTCATCAACACTTATATGTCTAAGAAGATAGGGATAGAGCCGACTATCGAGGATGCCACAAGGCCGGTTCTTCTGACTTGTGTCGCGCCGTCCATCGCCAGTAAGGTCACTTCGACAAGTTCAGTGACCGATCGTGGTTCGGTCGCGGGGCAAACGTCATTGGTCGCTGAGCCTGTCGAAGCGACCTGCGGCAAGGAGGAACTGATGCGTATAGTCGGCGAAGGCATCCTTGTCACCGGCTTCAACGGCGGCAACAGCAACTCAGCCACCGGCGACTTCTCCTTCGGAGTGGAAGGCTTCCTTTTCAAGGACGGCAAGATAGTCCACCCGGTAAGAGAGATGCTCATAACCGGCAATCTCCTCACCCTTTGGAACAATCTTTTGGCAGCCGGAAACGACGCGAGGTTCTGTAAGTCAAAACTTATTCCTACCTTAGCGTTCGGGAATGTCGATTTCAGCGCTTGAGAAAGAATCGGCAGAAACATATAACAGACGGAAAACAAACATATTAACAATAAATCATCATCATGAAAGTACAGAAAAACAATGTGGTCGAGCTGACCTACGAACTGATCGTTGACGGAAAACTCGCCGACAAGGCGACGCAGGAGCGTCCGCTTGGCTACATTCACGGAACACATATGCTTCTCCCGAAATTTGAGAGCGAGGTGGAGGGCAAGGAACCAGGCGACGAGTTCGCGTTCACCCTCACACCGGAGGAAGGCTACGGCACATTCGACGAGACGCGTCTCTTCGAGCTGCCTAAGGCTGCATTCGAGATCGACGGAAAGGTGCGCGAGGATCTTCTCGTTGTAGGCCAGATCATCCCGATGCTCAGCAACACCGGTCAGGTCGTCCAGGGAACCGTGCACGAGGTAAAGCCGGACACGGTCGTGATGGACTTCAACCATCCGATGGCCGGCAAGACCCTCAACTTCACCGGCAAGGTGGTGAGCGTCAGGGAGGCCACGGAGAAAGAGCTTAAGGAGGGTCTGCACGGAGAGTACCTTCCGCAGGAGGAGCATGAGTGCCACTGCCACAAGGGTGAGGGCGGCTGCCACGGCGAAGGTCACAAGGATGGCGAGTGCTGCCACGGCGAAGGCAAGAAAGACGGCGAATGCTGCCACGGCAACGGCGACTGCCACAAAGAGTAATTTAGGAATATGCGCACGGCGGTTGTCATACTGAACTGGAACACAAAGGAATATCTTGAGCGTTTCCTGCCCGGTCTGCTGGCCTCGGCCACGGACGGAGCAGAGATCGTTGTCGCGGACAGTGCATCCACGGACGGATCAATGGAGATGTTGTCCGAAAAGTTTCCGTCGGTAAGACAGATCCGTCTGGACAGGAACTACGGCTTCACAGGCGGGTACAACAGAGCTTTCAAGGCCGTCTGCGCACTGCCTGAAGCCGGAGATCTTGAATATTTTGTCTTGATCAACTCGGACATTGAAGTCCCAAAGGACTGGCTGGAACCACTAACCGACTGGATGGACACTCATCCTGACTGTGCAGCCTGCGCCCCGAAACTCCATTCCTGGTACGACAAGGACAGTTTCGAATATGCCGGTGCGGCCGGTGGAATGTTGGACCGTTTCGGTTACCCGTTCTGTCGCGGAAGGGTTCTCAAAAGAGTTGAGAAAGACTCCGGCCAGTACGACTCTCCGGCCAAAGTCTTCTGGGCCACAGGAGCCTGCCTGATGGTCCGCAAGACGGAATATTCAAAAATGGGAGGGCTGGACGACAGGTTCTTCGCCCACATGGAAGAGATAGACCTCTGCTGGCGACTTCAGCTGGAGGGAAAAAGCATATTCGTTGTGCCTCAGTCAGTTGTGTGGCATCTTGGCGGCGGCACACTGCCGAACGACTCTCCGTGGAAGCTGAAACTGAACTATCGGAACAACCTTCTGATGCTCCAGAACAACCTCGCGAAGACATATTCATTGCAGGAAGTGAGGGAACTGACACCGGAAAAGGCGGCTGTCAAGGCTTGCGGACGTGCCCGAGGAACCTTATTCATAAGAATGTGTCTGGACGGGTGTTCCGCGCTGGCCTATCTGCTGACAGGAAAGAAGGACTGCTTCAAGGCTGTCTTGGAGGCGCACAAGGAGTTCCGCAGCCTCTGCACCAAAACTGATGTCAAGGAGATTCAGGAATATGCCGACACACACCGCCGGATTGATGTTCCGGCACTTTTCCCGGAGTGGATCGTACCGCTGGCGATGCTCAGGGGGAACGGTATTTTTGACTATTTAAGAAAGTTGATATGAAAATCGTCATTCAGGGAGCCGGCGAGGTAGGTTCGCATCTGGCGAAGATGCTTAGTCTTGAGGCCAATGACATAACCGTCATTGACGATGATCCGCAGAGGCTTGCCAACATCAGCTCGATAGCCGACGTGATCGCCATCGAAGGAGCACCATCCTCGCTGAGGGTGATGCGCGAGGCCGACGTGCAGAACGCCGACCTGTTCATCTCCGTCGTGCCTTTCGTGCCGCAGGATGTGAATCTTGTGAGCGCACTTCTGGCCAAAAATCTCGGAGCGAAGAAAGTTACAGCCCGAATTGACGACAACGACTTTCTCTCGGCCGAGAACAAGCTGCTGTTCAAGCAGATGGGCATCGAGTTGATGTTCTATCCCGAGAGGCTCGCCGCCGATGAGATCTTCGATCTGTTGAAGCACTCGTCCTCGACCGAGTCGATGGATTTCGCCCGTGGAAAGCTTCAGGTCGAGGTGTTCAAACTGGAGGAGGACTCCCCTCTTCTGGACATGAAGCTCGCCGAGTTCGCCGCCATAGCCACCAGTGACGAGCTGCAGTTCCGTGTGATCGCCGTCTCACGTGGCGGAAAGACTATCATGCCAAAGTACGACACGAAGTTCATGTTCAATGACCTGGTCTTCATCATCGCCACCCGGGAGGGTATGACATTCCTGATGAAATTCCTCGGCAAGAGCAATGTTGAGATTGACAAGGTGATGATCCTCGGAGGGTCGCACATCGCCGAGCTTGTCGCCGCAAGGCTCAGCCCCAAAATCAGCTCGGTGAAGATTCTGGAACGAGACAAGGAGCGTGGAATGATTCTGTCAGAGAGACTTCCCGACAATGTGATCGTGGTGATCGGCGACGGCAGGAACTCGGATCTGCTTCTTGAGGAAGGGATCAAGGACTATGACGCGTTTCTGGCCCTGACCGGCAATGACGAGGCCAACGTTCTGGCCTGCGTCGTGGCGAAGAAGTTCGGAGTTGACCGCACCATCGCCGAGGTCGAGAACATCGAGTACATCCACCTTGCAGAAGAGATGGGCGTGGATTCGGTCATCAACAAGAAACTCATCACCGCCGGCCGGCTGTTCAAGTTCACCCTCAGCGGCAAAGCACGTCTGGTCAAGTACATGAGCGGCACCGACGCTGAGGTTCTTGAATATACCGTAGCCCCGAACAGCGCCATCACAAAAGGCACCCTGAAGGATATCTCCTTCCCGAAAGACGCCGTGATCGGCGGCTTGATCCGAGGCAGCGAGTCCTACATCGCCATCGGTTCCACCCGCATAGAGCCTTACGACCGGGTCGTGGTCTTCGCCCTCCCGCACACCGTCAAGGACATCGACCGGTTGTTCCGATAGAGGACGACACTCAAATTACGACAAAAAAATCGCACCGCATTACGATTTTGTTACCAGATGATGTCATGTACAACAGAACCGATTGAGAACGAAAAAAGTCCACGGCTGAGTGCCTTGACAGGGAGCGTTGACTGGAAAGTCAGACGGAGAGATCAAGCCAGCGGGTTTCCTTGGTGTCAAGTTCCGAGGAGACTTCGGCGAAGCGGGTGGTGACTTTCCGGAGTTCGGCCGGGTCGGTGAGGCCGCCGTTCATCTTGGACTCCAGGTCGGACTTCTCGGCGGAGAGGGACTCGATGTCTTTCTCAAGTTGCTCAAGCTCACGTTGCTCCTTGTAGCTCAGCTTGCGCGGAGCATCGGGACGTGTCGTTTTGGAGGAAGCGTTGCCGTCAAGCGGAGATGATGCCGAAACCTGACCGGGAGCCACGGTGGCCTTTGAGGCACGTTCCTCCTCACGGGCCTTGGCGCGTTTACCGGCTTCGAAGTCCTTGATGAACTCGCGGTACTGGCTGTAGCTGCCGATGAAGTCCTTGACCTCACCGTTTCCGCAGAAGACGAACAAGTGATCCACAAGGCGGTCCAGAAAATGACGGTCGTGGGAAACAAGGATCAATGTTCCTTTGAACTCTTTCAGGTACTCCTCAAGAATATTGATGGTCACGATGTCCAGATCGTTCGTCGGCTCGTCCATTATCAGCAGATTGGGCTGCCTCATCAGGATGGTCAGCAGGTAAAGCCTGCGCTTCTCCCCTCCCGAAAGTTTGCTGATGCGGTTGTTCAGCATGTCGTGCGGGAAGAGGAACTGACTCAACAAATGAGTGTCGTTCACGGTCTCCAAAACTGTCTGGTTTTCATCGAACTGCATTCCACTTTGGCGGTAGTAGCCGATCTTCAGCGACTCTCCCCTCTGGATCTCACCGGTTACCGTCCCCGGATCCGACGGATCCATATTCCCGATCAGAAGATTGATGAACGTGGTCTTGCCGACACCGTTCTTGCCGACGATGCCGACTTTCTCGTAGCGTTGGAAATTATAAGTAAAATGGCTCAGGTAGCAGTCTCCGCCGTAATAGAAACTGACATCCTTGCAGTTGATGATCTTCGTCCCGAGTCTTGAGGCCGGCCCCATCTCGCCGAGGCTCACGCTGTCAGTCCTGTAAACCTGCCCGGCCCTGTCCTTCAGCTCGTAGAAAGCGTTCTTGCGGTACTTGGCCTTGCCGGTTCTGGCGCATGGACTGGCGTGCATCCACTCCAGCTCACGGCGCAGAAGATTCTTGATCTTATCAGTCTCGGCATTGTAGTTTTCGATGCGTTCCTGCCTCTTCTCCAGATAGTTCTGATAGTCGCCTTTATAAATATATACGGCTCCGTGATCCATCTCCATCACGGTGTTAGCCACGGAATCCAGAAAATAACGGTCATGGGTCACCATCAGAAGCGTGCATCGGGCGTGAGACAGATAGTTCTCCAGAAACTCGATGCCGTCGATGTCCAGATGGTTCGTGGGTTCGTCCATCACGAAGAAGTCCGCCTCGCTGGCAAGCATCACGATGATGGCCGCCCGCTTGATCTCCCCGCCCGAAAGCACCTTCATCTTACGGTCATATTCAGACATCCCGAAGGAGGTCAGAAGGCGGCGGACGCGCTGCTCATATTCAGCAAGATGTTCAGGATCAAGATTCTTCGTCCACTGTTCGCTGTCACGCATAATCTGATCCCACACGGTGGATTCGGGATCATATTCATACTCCTGCTCAAGGAACGCGATGCGGATGTCCTTGAGGAATATGATCTTGCCGCCGGAGTCGGAGCTGTCCTTGCCGGCCAGAATGCGCAGAAGGCTGGTCTTACCGGTGCCGTTCGGGGCGATCAGGGCGATCTTGTCGCCCTCGTTGATGTTGAAGCCGATGTGCTCAAACAGGACTTTCGGCCCGTATGACTTGGAGATGTTCTCTATCTGGAGATAACTTGGCATATTCGTAGTAAAATGTAACCGTCAACAAAATCTTCTAAAACAACCGGCCCCGCTTTCCTGCCGCCCACAAAATTAGCGATTAATCGCCGAATATTCGCTCTTCTGCCCTTCAAAATCTTCCCAGCCTCCGTCCGCATCTTGAAGTAATTTCACAAAACACGTTCAGCCGAAGTGGCAGCGGAAGGCGGTAAAACAATGAATATGTTGAATAACTCGTGGTAAATCCTCTGAGTTTTTCAACATATTCATTAATAGGCAACGCTCTAAGGCACATTGGCATGAACGTGTTTTGTAAGATGCAACGGCCATTTGCAGTAGCAGCCGAAGGCCTTGGGACATCCGAAGCTCCGGAACCTCCGAAGCATCCGATGCGAATCATTGCGTACTGTTGTTTGTGTTTTCAGAGTAATTTCATATCTTCGACGTGATTATGAACCAGATCCATCAGGAGTACACGATGGAAAGGAGACCGGAAAGCCTTCCCTGGCGAGGGTCATTCCGGCTTATGACGACAAGAGAACCCTACTTTCGGAAGAAAACCAACAACCAAAGAATATGAATAAATACATCATCACTATCATTGTAGCCCTTATGGCTTTAGGAATCGGCGCCAAGGCGCAGACCGTCTATTCATGTCAGTACAAAAGCGAGGCGGACGTGAAAGTCCATGTCACCAAATACAAGTCCGAGGCGGATCTGGTCGTCTACAAATGCAAGTACAAGAGCGAGGCCGAGGGCAACAAGGGGCTTTGGTTTTTTGTGAAATACAAGAGCGAGGCGAAAAAGAAGTTGTTTTTCGTGAACTACAAGAGCGAGGCCGACATTGTGATTTATTTTACAGACTACAAGAGCGAGGCCGGATGGAGGAACAATAGCAAAAAACATCTGATGTACTGACGTTTAGAAAGTACGACTTGTCATTGATCGCGGCTCTGGTGGCCGCGGTCGGTGTTTCCGCCAGAGCCACATCCGGCATTGGACCGCGCGGCCGCACAAATTATTCGCGCCACGCAGTAGTTCTCAGAGATAGACCGAAGAGTTTTTCCACCAACATTCCCGTCAGCATTCATTTTCAAACGGGATTTCTTTTGCGCGGAGGGGAGAAGAATCACGTTTTTTGTGTAAGTTTGCAGTCCCAACGGAGAGGGGTGGGCTATGGGCGATGCGGCTGGAGGCCTTCCCGTCATGTGCGGGGATGGAAAAGCGAATAGGGATGTTGAATATTCACGAAAATTAAATAATTGAGAATATGAGGTTTACGAATAGGATTCTGATGATGGCACTGCTGGTGGCGGGTCTTTTTGCTGTGTCTGTCGATGGGTATTGCTGGGGGCAGAAGGGGCATGATGTCACTTGCGCTGTCGCACAGCGGCATCTTACCCGAAAGGCGGCAAGGAAGATTGACGAAATACTTGACGGGAAGACCATTGTGTACTGGGCGAATTGGATGGACAATGCCAGCCACACTCCTGAATACCGGTACACCAGCTCGTGGCATTACAGGAACACTGACGAGGGCGAGACTTTCAGCGGAGCTCCCCTTAACGAGAACGGCGATGTCGTCCGCGCCGTCAACGAGCAGATAGCGGCGTTGAAAAGCGGGAAGCTTGACAAGGAGGAGCAGGCGCTCTCATTGAAGTTCCTGGTCCACCTTATGGGCGACCTGCATTGTCCGATGCACATGGGGCACAGGTCGGACCGCGGCGGCAACAGATGGCAGGTGCAATTCTTCAACAACGGTACGAACCTTCATTCCATCTGGGACACCGGAATCATCGAGAGCGCCCACAAATGGACATATTCGGAATGGGTCGAGCAGATTGACACCAACCCTCGGGCCGAGAACAGGAAGATGGCGGAAGGAACTCCTGAATCCTGGGGCGAGGAGACCTACGGGATCTGCAGGACAATCTACGCCTCGACTCCTGTCGGCTCCAAACTGTCCTATGACTACGTGGGCGAATGGACCGGGACGGTGGAAGTCCAGCTTCTACGCGGCGGCCTGCGGCTTGCCGCTGTCCTGAACGACATTTTCGGATAGCCCGGAGGAGCATCAGAAACCGAAATAGTTCCGGGCGTTGTTGTAGGAGATGTCGCGGACCATGCGGGCGGCGGCGTCAAACTCGCCGGACGGGATTCTGCCAGACTCGATGTCGGAGCCGATGACATCGCAGAGGATGCGGCGGAAATATTCATGGCGAGGGTAGCTGATGAAGCTCCGGGAATCGGTCAGCATACCTACGAAGCGGCTCAGAAGGCCGAGCGACGAGAGTGCGTCCAGCTGCTTCCGCATACCGTTCTCCTGGTCGAGGAACCACCAGCCTGAACCGAACTGCATCTTGCCTGGCACGGAGCCGTCATTGAAATTGTAGGCCATCGTGGTCATCACCTCATTGTCCTTAGGATTAAGGCAATAGAGGATTGTCTTCGCAAGGTTGCCCGTTATGTCCAGCACATCGAAGAACTTGTTGCCAGCCTCTGCGACCGGCTTGTCGTTCATCGAGTCGCAACCGGCGTCAGGGCCGACGGAACGGAATATTCTTGAGCGGTTGTTGCGGAGCGGCCCGACGTGGAACTGCTGCGTCCAGCCTGTCTCCGCATCCATCACGGCAAGATCGTACAGGACGGCGCTCTTGTACTTGACGGCATCATATTCATTTACCGGCGTGCCCGAAAGGGCGGTTCTGAATATTCTTTCAATCTCGCTGTCGTCATAGTCCTCGGCGTAGAACGTGTCAAGACCGTGGTCGGAGAGACGGCAGCCCATCGAGGCGAAGAAATCGTGACGCTTCCTGAGCGCTTCCACCAGGGTGGCGTAGGAACGGATCTCGATGCCGGCGGCCTCCCCCAGCCTCTCCAGATACGCCTTGAATGCCCCGACATCATCAATGCCCATCACCTTGTCAGGCCTCCATGTAGGCAGCACCTTTGTGCCGAACGGGTGTTCCGCGATCTGCTTGTGCCAACGCAGGTCATCCGCCGGGTCATCGGTCGTGCATACCACCTCCACGTTGAACTTGCGGATAAGCGCCTGGCCGCGGAACTCCGGAGTAGCCAGCTTGGCGTTGCACTCTTCGAAGATCTCACGAGCGGTCTCCGGCTTCAGAATCCGGTCTATTCCGAAAACCCTGCTGAGTTCCAGATGAGACCAGTGATAGAGAGGATTCCGCATCAGATAAGGCATCGTCTCAGCCCATTTCTCAAACTTTTCCCAAGAGGATTTCCCGCCTGTGATATATTCCTCCGGCACGCCGTTCGCCCTCAACGCGCGCCATTTGTAGTGGTCGCCGCTGTGACCGTCCACCAGCCAAAGCTGGGTGATGTCGCGGAACCGGATGTTCTCGGCGATCTCTCGGGGTGACAGGTGGCAGTGGTAGTCAATTATCGGCAGCTTCCCGGCATGGTCGTGGAACAGCCGACGCGCCGTCTCGCTGGACAGCATAAAGTTTTCGTTGATGAATGCGCTCATTATTCTATCTTTACACGGTTTCTTACGGACATCCTCCGGACAGACAACGGTGGCTCCGTCTGACAAATTTAACTACCCTGCGGATAAATCGCAAGAGAAAACAAGAGAAACCAGTGTTTTGATTCTTTAAAAAATGTTGTTATCTTTGAGCGTTTACTAATAACCGACACCATCTATGATGAAAAGCAAATCCCTGAAGCCTCTTATCCTGGCCGGAATCGCGGTGACTTCATCGGCTTGCTCCGAACGTGAAGCGGAATCACCACACCCAAACATCGTTTTCATCCTCGCCGACGACCTCGGCTGGGGGGATCTCGGCTGCTACGGCCAGACAATGTTCCAGACGCCAGGCATCGATTCCCTGGCCGCGAACGGCATACGGTTCACCCAATGCTATTCCGGCACGACCGTCAGCGCGCCGTCACGCTCCTGCCTTCTGACAGGCACCCACAGCGGACACACCCCGATCAGGGGAAACGTGGAACTCGACCCTGAAGGACAGTTCCCGCTTCCTTCAGGGACACCTACTATCTTCCACGACATGAAGGCGGCGGGCTACAGGACAGGAGCTTTCGGCAAATGGGGATTGGGATTCGTCGGCACAAGCGGCGACCCGAACAAGCAAGGGATCGACGAGTTCTACGGCTTCAACTGCCAGCTTCTCGCGCACAGCTACTACGCCGACCACATCTGGCATAACTCCGAAAGGATCGAATTGAAAGACAATGTGGACTCCATTCCTTACGGACAGGGAACCTACATTCCGGACCTCATTCATGAAAAAGCCCTCGAGTTCATGGAGACTTCGGCAAAAGAGAAGCAGCCTTTCTTCCTATGGTACCCTACGACAATCCCTCACGCCGAACTGATTGTCCCGAAGGACAGCATCATCGACCGGTTCATCGGGAAATATCCGGAGACCCCGTATCACGGGACAGACAGCGGGCCGGGATTCCGCAAAGGCGGCTATTGCTCCCAGGAATATCCTCACGCGACATTCGCCGCGATGGTCACAAGACTTGACACCTACGTGAGCCAGATTGTCGCCAAACTCAAGGAACTCGGAATCTATGACAACACGATCATAATATTCTCTTCCGACAACGGACCTCACATGGAAGGAGGGGCCGATCCTGACTTCTTCGACTCCAACGGCCCTTGGAGGGGCTACAAGAGGGATGTTTACGAAGGCGGAATCCGGGTGCCGATGATAGTAGGCTGGAAGGGGCGCGTCGAAGCGGGGAGAGAGTCCGACCTCATCTGCTCGTTCTGGGACATGATGCCGACCCTTAGAGAGATGACCGGGGCAAGCGAGGACGACCTCACCGGCATGGACGGTGTCAGCCTGATCCCCGAACTGACAGGCAAGGAAGGACAAAAGGAGCATGAATATCTTTACTTCGAGTTCCAGGAACTCGGAGGCCGCCAGGCTGTCAGGAAAGGAGACTGGAAACTCGTCCACATGAACATCAGGGGCGACGACGACTGGTACGAGCTCTACAATCTCCGCGAGGATCCCGGTGAGACCCGTGACCTCATCGGCTCCCGGCCGGAGAAGTTCGAGGAACTCAAAGCCATAATGAAGGAGGCCCACGTGCCGAATCCGGATTTCCCGATCCTCAGAGAAGAGTTCCGGTAATGCTTGAGCATGAAGACATAGTTCTGACAAATGTTGCCAAAGGGGACAACGCCTCCTTCGGCGTCCTGTTCAATCACTATTATCCCAAAGTCAGGGTGTACCTGACAAACGTTCTGGAAGACAAACATTCGGCGCAGGACATCGCGCAGGACATCTTCGCCAAAATCTGGCTCCTGCGCAAAACCTTGCCCGAGATCCGTGACTTCGGCTCGTACCTTTTCGTCATGAGCAGGAACTCCTGTCTTGCCCACATGAAGAAGCGCGGCAGGAGTACCTCCATTCACGATCTGGAACTGGTCGAGGAGCATGCCATAGACGAAATGCTGCACTCTGACGAGCTCAGGAGCAGGATATTCAGGATTGTCGATGACATGCCGTCACGCAGAAGGCAGGTGTTCCTGATGAGCAGGGAGGAGAACAAATCGAATATGGAGATCGCGGAAATACTATGTATCAAGAAGAAAACGGTAGAGAATCTTCTCAACGCCGCCCTCCGGCAGCTACGCCGCTCGCTTAACGCGATCCTCTTTTTCTGATTTTCTTAGATTTTTTTTCAATTTCCGATGGGTGCGAAGGCCGCTTTCGCACTCTTTATTGTTGTAAGTCCGTTCTTAAATCGTTAAAACAACAAGAAACATGAATGTGTCTTTCAAAGATTGGGATTCGATTGACGGCTCATCCGTCGATGAAAAAGAAATAAGACAGGCTTGGCGTGAGACCATGCGCAGAGCCAAGGCCATGGAAAGGGCGAGCCTCACCTCGACCGCAAGGCACCGCGCGCTCAGGTTCGCAGCCGGGTTCTGTGCGGCCGCGGCGATTGCGTCCGTCGGCGTGTTCATCGGCCATAAGACCTCAGTCGTAAAGCCGGACATGAGGCAGTGCGAAGTCATCGCCGGATCATTGCAGAAAAGCGAGGTGTCTCTTCCTGACGGCAGCAAGGTCTGGCTTAACTCGGACAGCCGTATCGCATATTCAATGACATTCGGAACCGCCGACAGGACAATCACTCTCCATGGGGAGGCCTATTTTGATGTCGCGAAGAATGAACAGATTCCTTTCATAGTTAACTCCTCCGGATTGAGTGTCAAGGCTCTGGGTACAAAATTCAACATTCGGTCATTCGACGATGAGGATGTGACCGTCACCTTGATGGAAGGCAAGGTGCTTGCCTCCGCGGGAGAGGACAGCGCTGTCCTTCTTCCTTACGAGCAGGTCTCGCTGGACAAGACTAACGGCAGGTTAGGCGAGGTACGGCGCGTGGATTCCCGCACCGCGCTTCCATGGAGGATGAGCGAGCTGGTCTTCGAGAACCTTAGCCTTGAGCGCATAGCGGAGATGCTTGAGAGCATCCACAACATCGAGGTTGTCTTCATGGATCAGACAATCAAGGAATATAAATACACAGGAGTTGTACCAAACACGTCACCTGCCGAGGTTCTTGACATAATCTCCGAGACCTCGCCGGTGTCGTTCCGCATCAACGGAAACACCATCGTACTCAACATTAAAACAAATAAAACAAAATGAGGTACAAACTAATCCTATTGGCATCAATGATGATGCTCATGATGGCGGGGGTCACTACTCCGTCAATGGGACAGATCACTGTCTCGGTGAAAGACAAGCCCCTCACGGAGGTCATGCCTCTTGTCGAGAAACAGGGCGGATTCAGATTCTTCTATAGCAACACCCTTCCGGATCTCGATTCCAAGGTCACCCTGTCCGTGGAGAACGCCGGCATCCCCCAGACTTTGGACAAGATGTTCGCCGGCCTGAGGATCGCCTACGAAATCAGGAACGAGAAACTTGTCGTGCTGACCGCACGCGAGGACAGCCGCCAGCAAGGGAAGAGCAACGGGGACAACACCGTTTCCGGTACAGTCCTGGACAAAAGCGGACAACCTGTGATCGGACTCACCATCAGGGAGAATGGCACAACCAACGGAACAGTGACGGACGAGAACGGAAGATGGTCGCTGAAGGTTTCCAAAACGGATTCCGAACTCATCTTCGAGTCCTTGGGCTACAAGACATTACGCATCAAGGCTGCCGGAAGGCAGACTGTAAATGTCACAGTCGAGGAGGACACGACCTTGCTTGACGAGATTGTAGTCGTGGGTTATGGTGTCCAGAAGAAAGTCAACATCTCGGGATCGGTGTCTTCCGTGAAGATGGACGACATCCTCCAGGATCGCCCGGTGTCCAATGTGGCCTCCGCACTGCAAGGCGCTATTCCTGGCCTTTACGTGACCACAGGCTCCTCAGGAAACCTTCCGGGACAGACCGGGAAGTCCCTCAGATCAGGGGAACATCCTCATTCTCAGGAAGCTCCAATCAAGTCTCCGGCATCTCGCCGCTTGTCCTCATCGACAACGTCCCGGGAGACATCGACGCGCTGAATCCGGATGACATCGAGTCCGTGACAGTCCTGAAAGACGCCTCCTCGTCAGCCATCTACGGTGCCCGCGCCGCCGCCGGCGTGATACTGATCACCACCAAGAGCCCTAAGAAAGCCGAAAGGATCTCTATCTCCTACAACGGAAGCATCGGTTTTACCAATGCCGTGAACACACCTGAAATGGTTGACATCGCGACATACATCGGTGTCTACAGGGACGCGTTCAACACCAACACCTACGGTGCGGCGCAAGACCAGAACTTCGACAAATGGCTTGAATACCTCAACCTCTACAAGACCAACAAGTCCGCACTCTCATCACAAGGAACGCTCTACGACAATGGAATATTCGTACCTGACTCCGACGGACTCAGGTACTACCTCACAGAAGAGGATCTCTACAAAAGGATGATGGAGACCGGAATAGTGGAGAACAACAATGTCTCTGTCAGCGGAGCCACCGACAGGATAAGGTTCAGGATGTCTGGAAACAACTTCCGTGAGAACGGCCCGTTGGCAGGACGCAAGGACACCTACAGCCGTACTTCCGTGAACGGCATGATCCAGGCCGACATCACATCCTGGTTCACACAGGAGCTGAATTTCTATTTCACGCAGCAGCATAGGAAGATGCTCATCGACGAGTCAGGCTCCCTGTACGGCGTGAGGAACTTCAATTTCATGCCGGACGGACCGGATCCGGTGCAAAAAGACGGAAAGGAATATTACATCCGCACTCCGAGGAACGTGATCGACCGCGCCAATGCCGCGAAGACGACCATCGACCAGCCACGTATCTTCTCAAAATCAACGATAAGACCGTTCAAGGGAATGGAGGTTGTCTTCGAATATACCTACCAGAAGAATCTCACCAACTTCAATTACGATTCCGGAAAGTATTTGTTCACTGACATCCAGCTGAACTATACCACCGATCCGACGCACGACTATTCCATCGCACGTCATTACAATGACTACCGCAGCGCTATCAACGCGTATGCGACCTACAGGTTCGACATCGCCGGCAAGCATCACTTCTCAGTGATGGGCGGATTCAACCAGGAGTACTACAACTACGAATGGTACAACACCAGGGCGGAGGATCAGGCTTTCCTCAACATTCCTTCGATGAGCAACGCGCAAGGACAGGTCAAGACAGCCGACAGCTATCTCAACTACGCCCTGCGAAGCGCTTTCGGACGAATCAACTACAACTACGACGAGCGCTATCTGGTTGAGTTCAGCGGACGTTATGACGGATCATCCAAATTCCCGAAAGACACCAGATTCGGTTTCTTCCCTTCATTCTCTGTCGCATGGAACGCCACGAACGAGGCGTTCATGAGCGGTACACGCCGGTGGTTGTCAGAACTCAAGCCAAGGTTCTCCTACGGCTCGATCGGCAACCAGACTTCCGTGGGCTACTATGACTACTACTCCACCATGGGGCTGAACACCAAGAGCTATGTCTGGCTTAAAGGCACCGACGAGAGTTATGTCACATCAATCGGCATGCCGGGAATCGTCAGCGACTCCTTCACTTGGGAGACGATCACCACCACGAACGCGGGACTTGACTTCGGACTGTTCGGCGGAAGCCTTGCCGGCTCGTTCGACTGGTTCAGGCGCGACACCAAGGACATTCTTTCCCAGAGCGTTGCCCTGCCGTCTGTGCTTGGTGACTCCGCTCCGATGCAGAATGTCGGAAAGATGCGAACCACGGGATGGGAGTTTCAGCTATCCTACAAAGGCAGCATCGGGCGCGAGATCCTCTACAACGTAGGCTTCAACGTCTCGGACTACAAATCAAAGGTGATGAGTCTCAACTTCAATGAGGAAAAGAGCCTTGGCTACCTCTATGAAGGGATGATGGCCGGAGAGATCTGGGGCTACAGATGGGACGGCTTCTACTCTGTGGACGACTTCAAGGACACGGCGACCTGGCAGCTAAAGGACGGCGTGACCGGAATCACCGGTTCCAGCCCGCGTCCCGGAGACTTCAAGTACAAGAACCTTAGGGACAATGAATATAGTGACGAGGACACCGGTATGATCAACTCCGGCAAGGGAACAGCCAACAATCCTGGTGACATGACCGTCATAGGCAACAGTACTCCTCGTTTCCAGTACGGATTCAATTTCAATATCTCCTATAAGGGATTCGACCTCGGAATAATGATCCAGGGTATCGGAAAGCGCGACTACGCCGCGATCAACCCTTACACCTACACATTGAGCGCCTCGGATCCAGGCTGGTTCCCGGTCTTCGCAGGAACGACTGACTACTGGAAACCTCTGAGCACCGACTCCGGCAGCCCGGACTACTACAAGGCCGCTGACAGCGGAGCCAAACTTCCGCGCATCTACGGAAGTACCATCAAAGGCCTCTCCAACGCCTCTTCCAACCGTTTGGTCAACGATCACATGCTCCAGAGCGCGGCTTATCTGAGGGTCAAGAACCTTTCACTGTCATATTCATTCCCTAAGTCGCTGATCGGAAAAGCCGGTCTGGGCGGCCTGAAGGTTTATGTCAGCTGCGAGAACCCATTCACTGTCTCGTCTCTTCCTAAGGGCATCGATCCCGAGACTCTCGGATGGTCCTACCCTCTCTACCGCACCGTGTCATTCGGCATGAACATCAAACTTTAACCCCTAACAATCTGACAAAGATGAAAAATCACATCATATATCCAGTACTATGCGTCTGGGCATTGTTCGGAATGACCTCCTGCAATGACAGTTTCCTCGACCTTTCTCCAAAGGGTGCGATCACAGACGCGACCGCATTCACCTCATTCGAGTCCTGCTCTGACTATGTCGCAAGTCTCTACGACGTGTTCAACGGCTACACCCTGTTCCAGGGACCCGCTCCTGTCAGCGGAGCTCTCGGAACATCAACAAGAGACACCTGGTCAGGACTGCTGACAAACTACGCCTCCGGCTGGGGCACCATTCCAAACGCCTACGCCAACCAGACTGTCACGGTTCCCGTCTCAAGCAGCACCTACACTTTGCCTTACCGATGGATCCGTCAGGCCAACATCCTGCTCGCACACATCGAGGAGCCGAAAGTGACCGACGCCCAGCGTAAGTACCTTGAGGCTGTCGCCAGATTCTTCAGAGCCTACTGCCACTACGCCCTTCTGGTCAATTACGGAGACTGCATCTACGCGGACGGACTTCTTACCGAGAGTTCGGAGGAACTGTACAAAAGCCGCGACCCTCGCCTGATGGTCGCCGACAGGATCCACTCGGAACTCACATGGTGCATACAGAACATTCCTGACGAGATCGCGGAGGCGAACACCATCAACAGCACTGTCTGCAAGGCGTTCCTATCACGTTTCTGCCTGTTTGAGGGAACATGGAGAAAGTACCATGGCATCAAAGAGGACGGTCAGTACATCTCCGGCCAGAAACTTCTTGAGGAATGCTTCGCGGTGTCCAAGGAACTGGCGGAAAAAGGAACACCTCTGTTCAGGGGCGACGGCAACGACAGGCACGAAGGCAGCGGCTGGGGTCAGATGTGGACTACCGATGACCTCGGGACGGTTCCTTCAGTGTTCCTCTACGTAAAATATGTCCAGGACATAAAGATGCACCGTCTGGGACATTTCCAGCACATAGCCAGCGCCTCTCTTGAGATGCCGCAGGCAACAGTTGACCTTTATCTTACAAAGGACGGACTTCCTATTCACAACGCCGCCGTGGAATACTTCGACTACACCAAGGCCAACGGCTACACCAAGGCCTCGAAGCCGTACGACTACGCCAACTGCGACCCTTATCTGACATTCCGTAACAGGGATACCAGACTTGCCCAGATGGTCATTCCTCCTTACCACGTCAACCTTGTCGGCGTGAACGAAGGAGCGGCGGACAACAGCAACTGCTGGGTGCCTGACGACAGCGCGGACGGAAAGTACTCCGAGTACCTCGACCAGTTCGCCTACCGCGGTACCCAGGGCAAACTGAAGGACGGCAGGACGTACTGGTGCAGTCCGAACTTCAATCTCGGCTACCATCAGATCGAAACGCACAAATCCCTTCCTTCGACCAACTGGGCGGGCAACGTTCTGGTCAATGAGCCTCACACCCAGGCTGTGAACTCACAGGACTGGAGCGGTGGAAAGACACAGTACGGTTCCGGCAAAGGATTCCAGAAAGGCCACAGCGGCTATTTTGTCTGGAAGCACGTCGCCAACTGGGACCGCCAGTTCGCAAGCGGCACCGCCGATGTCTCTGACAAACCGGTGTTCAAACTGGAGGAGATTCTGCTCAACTATGCCGAGGCCGCGTTTGAACTGGGAAGATTCAACCAGGGTGTCGCCGACGCCACCATCAACAAGCTTCGTGAAAGAGCCGAGGTCGGAAGGATGGTTGTCTCCGCCATCGGAGAGGATTTCGATCCGGACAGGGACAAGAGCGTGGATCCTGTGCTTTGGGAAATCCGCCGCGAGAGGCTGATTGAGCTGATGGGTGAGAGCTTCTCGTTCGAGGACGTGCGCCGCTGGAAGAAAGCCGCGTGGTATGTAAACAAACAGGCCTGCGGAGTCTGGGTTGACGCCGACAATGTCAGTGCGGTACGTTCCGGAACCGGCGGAGGCACAGGTCTTCTGGACAACAGCACAAGGCTTGAGGCTGACATCGCCACAGTGACGGCACAGGGAGGCGGCCACCTCTACTACTACCTCGATCCTGTGGTGGCCGGAAAGGGATGGAAAGATGCCTACTATCTGCAACCTCTTCCATCCGAGGAACTTCTCCTGAACAAGAATCTCGAACAGAACCGGGACTACTAGCACCGGAATCCGTTCAGAAAGCCCGTCAGGCTTCACATAACCTTCGACCGGAGAGACGGACAGCGCTCCTTTCCGCTCTCCGGTTGTCGCTTATCAGGCGGAGGAACATAATCGGTCAAGTTATCTTTTGACAATAATCAAAGAAAAAAAAATGAAAAGAGTAATTTTGCTTGCCAGCATACTGATGTCTTTCGGCATGGTGGCACAGACCCATCAAATCAAGAAATGCACATCATTTTACGGCGATGTAAAGGATTACATTCTCTATCCGCAGGCCATACCTCCGTATGAAAGTTCCGACTTGATTGCGGAGGTCCTGCCCGACAGGTACCGCTACCACTCCGCCGAAGGAGACATGTGGCCGTTGACCTGGGGAAAGGACGACTTCATCTACCTTGGCGCCGGAGACAACAAAGGGTGCAGCGTGAATGTCTGGCGGGCGACAACATATTCAAAATTCAATCTCGGCCACATGACGCAGACTTCCGAGTGGTCCATGGACATGATCTGCGCCTCGCCGGCTCCCGACGATTCCCTGCTCGCCGCTGACAGCCGGCTGCAAGGTGTCAAACCGGCTGGACTGATCGACATTGACGGAACCCTCTATATGAGTTTCGAGGCCCAGAACTATGGGGATTTTCCATTGTTCCGCCGACAGCACAACCTATTCGGATGGATCGCGGTCTCAAAGGACGGCGGCAGGTCTTTTGACAACAACGCCGTTCCGTTCGATTTCTTCGAGGGAAAGCTTTCGTCCTGTCATTTCCTTCAGTTCGGAAGGGGTTACGAAGGAGCCAGGGATGAATATGTCTACGCCTACTTCCCCTATGACGAGGACAATGGGGAGAGCTATTGGGAAAACAACGACGCCCTCCTGCTGGGAAGGGTGCCAAAAGACAAGATCCTTGAGAGGAACGAATGGGAATTCTTCGCATCGTCAGATCCTCTGAAGCCGGAATGGACTAAGGATGAGGCCGGTGCGAAACCGGTCTTCCGCTACTACAAGATGACCGGAGCCAACCACGTCGCCTACAATGCCGGTCTTGGACGCTACATAATGGGCAACTACAGTTTTGTCGATTCAGAACTCCACCCAAGGCCGATCCATCAAGTGACCTATCCGGAAGCTTCGCGTTCACAGCTGACCCTCTATGAGGCTCCGGAGCCGTGGGGACCATGGAGGATCTTCCACAGGGACGATGACTGGGGAACCTACGGAGATTATCAGCCTAACTTTCCCACCAAATGGATGTCTGAGGACGGAAGGATAATGATGATGGTCTCCGCCGGTTCGTGGGATGATTACAACCTTGTATGCCAAAAGATCGCTCTTCGCCTTAAGGGTGACTCCGGCTTTCCTGCCGAAGCCTCAGGTTTTCTTTTCAAGGTCAAATGAGAATACGGTGACGGCGGAAGGATAATGGGAGGACGGATGTCTGACATTATGTCAGCGATTCGGTTATTGGCAGACAATTTGATATCTTTGCAGTCGCTTCGGATGGCCAAGGTTGCCATCCGGGGCGTTATTGTTGATAATTAGGAGAATCAAGATATGAGCAAAAAGAAAAACAAGGAACAGGAAGAGTTGAGGCAGTCCGCACAGGCTGCCGGACAGGCAGAGAAGAAGGCTGACACTGAAAGCAAGGAGGAGACTCCCGCTGTGGACAAGGAGGCGAAGGAGATTGAGGAGAAACTCGCCAAACTGTTGAAAGAGAACGAGGAGCTGAAGGCGAGCGTTGCAAAGGAAAAGGATGACTACGTGCGTCTGATGGCCGATTTCGAGAACTTCCGCAGGCATTCCGCCGAGGCGAAGCTGGAGCTTGTGTCCTCCGCTTCAGCGGACACGATCAAAGGTCTGCTTCCGGTTCTGGATGACTGCGAAAGAGCGATGAAAATGCTTGACGAGAACTCCAAGGACGAAGTCGCCAAGGAAGGCACTGCGTTGATATTCAATAAACTGATGGCATACCTCAAGACAAGGGGACTGGAGGTCATCAAGGCCAAGGGGGAGAAGTTCGACACGGATTTTCACGAGGCGGTGGCGCAGTTCCCGGTTCCCGAGGAGGACAAGAAAGGTCTGGTCTATGACGTGGTGCAGACCGGCTACACCCTTTCCGGCAAGGTCATACGCTACGCCAAGGTGGTTGTAGGAATATAGGAGGTTTCCGAATATGGCAGAAAAAAGAGACTACTACGAGGTGTTGGGGGTCGCCAAGACCGCCAGTGCCGACGAGATAAAGAAAGCATACAGGTCAGCGGCCATGAAATGGCATCCTGACAGGTGGGTGGATGGCACGGACGCAGAGAAAAAGACCGCCGAGGAGAAATTCAAGGAGGCCTCGGAGGCATATTCAGTGCTCAGCGACCCGGACAAGAAGGCAAAATATGACCAGTACGGATTCGCCGGTGTGGATGGTCAGGGGGCGCCTGACTTCAGCGGCGGGTTCGGCAACCTGAACGACATCCTGAACGATCTGTTCGGAGGTGGATTCAGCGGATTCTCCGGTTTCGGGGGATTCGGAGGAGGGACTCAGGGCAGAACCCAGCAGAGGGTCATGAAAGGACGTGACATCCGGACAAGGATCCGTCTCACACTTGAGGAGATAGCCACCGGGGCCGAAAAGGAGATCACAATCGAGCGTAACAGACCTTGCCCGGACTGCGGAGGACGAGGGGCAAAGAACGCTTCCGATGTCAAGACCTGCCCGACCTGCAATGGCAGCGGCCAGACACAGCGTGTGGTCAACTCGCTGTTCGGGAGGACGATGACATATTCAACGTGCCCTCAGTGCGGCGGCGAAGGGAAGGTCATCAACAATCCTTGCCGCACCTGTGGCGGCACTGGTTTAGTCCGCAGACGCGAGACTGTAAAGGTCAAGATCCCGGCCGGTGTCGAGGATGGCATGCAGCTGACAATCAGGGGCGAGGGGCATGCCGCACCTCACAATGGCGTGAACGGCGATCTCCTTGTGATCATCGAGGAGATTCCGCACTCATCATTGAAACGCGACGGCAAGAACCTGTTTTATTCGACGGTGATTTCCGTTACGGACGCAATCTTGGGAACAGAGATCACAGTCCCTTGTCTGGACGGTTCGTACAAGGTGAAAGTCGATCCCGGAACTCAGTCCGGCACCGTGATGAAGCTTCGCGGAAAGGGACTCCCCGCCGTAAGCGGGTACGGAAGCGGAACCGGAGACCTTTACGTCAAGATTCTGGTATGGATTCCGAAGAGGCTCTCCTCCGATGAGAAAAAGGCGATGGAGGAGATGCGTACAAGCCGCTCGTTCACCCCGGATCTTTCCCGTGATGACAAGGCGCTGTTCGACAAGATGAAGAACATTTTCTAAATGAGAGGCAAATTAATAATCGGTGTGATGGCCTTCCTGTGCGTTTCGTGCGGGAGGGCTGTTTCCATTCTTGACAGCGACTTCAGTCTGGATCATGTCATTGAAGTCGAAGGCCGCCAAGGGGTCGCGACCGACGGGGATTTCTATTATATTTCAGGATCCACCGCACTCTACAAATACGACATGAAAGGCAACCTGGTCGCAAAAAACGAGAATCCGTTCAAGGATCTCCAACTGGAGTGCAACCACATCGGAGACATCGATGAATATGACGGTGAGATCTACGCCGGATGCGAGTTTTTCCTTGATGGGGTAGGCAGGAACATCCAGACTGCGATCTACGACGCCGCCACACTTGAATATAAACGATCCATCCCTTGGGTTCCGGAATCCGGACAGGTGGAATGCTGCGGCCTCGCCGTGGACCGTGACCGCAAGGAGGTCTGGATGGCCGACTGGGTACAAGGCTCGGAACTTTACTGCTACGACCTCAAGACCGGAAACTATCTGAGGAATCTCACACTCAGCCCCGCCCCGCGACTCCAGCAGGGAATCTACTGCGTGGAGGGGCAGATGTTGATCTCATGTGATGACGGTGACGCGGAGAAAGGCGAGCCGGACAATATCTACAAGGCAGATCTCAAGACCGGCGAGGTGACACTCTACAGAAGCATGGACGACTTCATCCTGACCGGTGAGATCGAGGGGCTCACTATGAATCCAAAGAACGGGGATCTCATCGTGATGTCAAACAGGGGCGCAAGGATCATCCTTGGCATGCCAAAAGGTTTCTACCCAGGCTACGACCGTGAGATCCACGATATCTACATCTACACTCCGGACAACAGCAAACGATAATGGTAAATCGCTTTCGGAGAGATCATTTCAGGCTTTTCACGGTGAAATTCTTTTAAGGAAAATGAAAATGATAAGTTGCTTCAGATTAAGAGAAGATTTTCGAGGATAGATCTTTTTTTGAAGAAGGAGTGTGCCGGTGGCACATGACTGATGAGAAAAGAGATCTAGGCCGAAAAGATTCCTTAAGATGATGCAGGTTCTTTTTTGAAGGTTACTAATGATTACTAAATAATCGAAAAAAGTTTTTGGATTTAAGAAAATATTCGTACATTTGCAGTCCGAAAACAAGAGCAACCGCTTACGGGTCGTTATCAGATGTGCGTAATGTTGCCACAAAAATTATTGAGAGATGGATTTGATTAAAGTAGTAGAACAGGCTTTCGCTAACGAGAAAGTCTCTACGTATCCAAGATTCAAGGCCGGTGACACAATCACCGTTACCTATAGAATCAAGGAGGGTGACAAGGATAGACTTCAGAAGTTCAGAGGCGTGGTTATCCAGCTTAGAGGCGCTACTCCTCAGACAAAGACTTTCACAGTCCGCAAGATTTCAGGAGGCATCGGAGTTGAGAGAATTTTCCCGATCCAGTCACCGTTCATTGACAGCATTGAACTGAACAAGGTTGGTAAGGTTCGCAGGGCAAGAATCTTCTATCTGCGTCAGCTCTCCGGTAAGAAGGCAAGAATCAAGGAGAAGAAACTCGCTTTCGTTAAGGAAGAGCAGGCTTAGTCCTTGTAGAGATAAAGTCGGAGCAAGTCTCCGACAGACTGGTCCCCTAGCTCAACTGAATAGAGCATTTGACTACGGATCAAAAGGTTACAGGTTTGAATCCTGTGGGGATCACCAAGATGCGAGGCTGTTAAACACACTATCGGCTTCGCATTTTTTGCGGAATTAGCTCAGTTGGTAGAGCGTTGGCTTCCCAAGCCGAAGGTCACGAGTTCGAGCCTCGCATTCCGCTCAGGAAAGGAGAGGCCGTATTCCTTTGGGATACGGCCTCTCCTTTTGCTTGGCAGGCTCTCACTGGCGGCAGAATTGCGTTTTGTCCACAAAAAAAAGCTTTTCCGTGGACAATTAGTCAAGTTTGCGTGTTTTGTCCACCGAAAAGGCTTTTCCGTGGATGAGGCTCCACACAATAAGGGAAATCCATCGGTTGGCAAGACCGAATTAATGGCCGGCAAGGCGGGAGCGGAGCCATATTCCCAGATTGGTGTCGTGTTCAGTGAGACCGAGTTTGCGGCGGATGTCACTGCTGATGATGTAGTTGCGCTTCTTCTTGAGATAGTTGCCGACATCCTTGCCTTTGAGCCCGAGGACATAGAGGCAGCAATAGCCGATCTCCCAATCCGTCAGGCCGTGGGACTTCAGCTCGGACACGAATCCGGGATGGCTGTCACGGAAGAGCACCATCGTGGAACGCAGGAAATCATCCTGATCCGAGACCAGGCGGTCAAGCTCAGCCTCCGCTGCCCTGTCGAAGGAATAGTCGGAAGACAATCTGGAGGCCAGGAACTTGTCCAGAACCAGCATTCTCTCACGGATGATCGACAACGCCTCGTCATCGGGCTTCTCCATCAGCTTTCTGTGGGTTTTAGTGAACATCCTGACAGCGACCATAAGAGCCGCAATCACAATGACGACCAAAAGGCAAAGCAGCCAGATGGACTTGCCACGGTCCACAATCGCCTGCTTGTCGGTATAACGCTCCTCGATGATCTTCTGTCTCTGAAGGGCAAGGGTATCCTTGTGGACAGAGGCGGCGTTCTGATCGATTATATTCTTGTAATAAAGGGCTTTCTCTTTCATCGCCTCATCCCCAGACGTGGAATAATAGTCAACCGCGATGTTGATTATGCTGTCGGAGGTGATCTCCATTCCGACCTTTTCCAAAGCGATCGTGTAGAGCAGGGCGTGGCGGGCACGGAGTTCCTTCGTGCCAAGCAGACTACGGTCCAACGAGTCAAGCTCGACGAACGCGCTGTCAGGCTGGGTCTCCAGCCGGGCCTCGATCTCATCCAGAAACTGCTCCGCCGTCCTGAACGAGCGCGCACAGGAAGCGAAGCACAAGGACAGGATGGCAATGAATATGACGGTTCTAAGTCTCATCCGGCAAAAAGTCACTTATAGGATATACAAATCCGCGGCAACGTATCGTTAACGCTTACGAATTTAGCAAAAAAAACAGCAATGTAAGACTCTGTGAAAGCTCCTGCGATGAAGAAAATCTCCAACACTATGTCTTTCAATAAATTACAATAGAAGAAAAGTTAGAAGGAAAACCTCTGGTAAAACTATTATCAGATAACTTTGCCGGTAAATACTTGTTTATGATGAAATCTAAAAGAACACTTTGTGGACTGGTAGCTATTGTTATCTGCATTCAGGCTGGAGCATATCGCTCTGTCGCTTCGACAGGCTCAGCGACCGGGCAGGTTGACACTATGAAAGCACTGGTGGCCTCCGGGCAGACCGACACCCTGAAAGCCGCTGTGTTCACCGGAAGAAGCGTCAAGCATTTCAGCGACCACCAGAAATTCTACCTGAACAAGGAAGACCGGAACACTCACGCGACCGCGCTGGAGACCCTGAAACTGATCCCCGGAATCCTGGTCAAGGACGATGAAGCCACACTTCTGAACGGCAAAGGCCTGACAATCCTCCTCAACGGACTGCCGACCACCAGCGCTTCCCTATCCCTGCTCACCCCGGCGGACATCAAAAGCATCGACTTCTACCAGAACGTCCCGGCAAGATATTCATTCGCCGGCAGCGGCTCCGTGGTCAACATCATCACCAGAAGACCCGGAATCGGCGGCAGCCTGATGCTGAACCTCAAGGGAGCGGTCACAACCCCTTGGGGCAACAACGCCGCCTCCTACCGCCAAGTCCTGAAAAACACGATGATCGGCATTGAATATTCCGGGAAACCAAGCAAGAGCGGCGGATACGGCATTGACGAATTTCTTGAATATGAAGCCGGCGGCAATCGTTACACAAAAGAGAAAAAAGGTCTGGACACGGACTTCACACGGAACCGGCACAATGTCACGCTGGAACTGGTCAGGATGAAAGACGAGAATAGCGCCCTGAAAGCACAAATCACGTTAGGCTACGAGAAAAAGGACTGGCCCGTAAGCCAAAGCGCCCTCAAAACCGTCACAAATCTGACAACCCAAGAATCCACGAGATCTGAAGTAACTGACCACAAGGACGATTGGTCCGAATATCTCTCGCCGGCACTCGACATCTACTGGAACCGCAGATTCTCCGTCAGACACGAACTGTCAGTGAACTTCGTCGCCACCGCCTACGACACCAAAAGCCGCAAAGGGTTTTATGAATATGCCGGAGCGACTCCCCTGTTATCCTCGACAAGCCTGACCGACGGGCGGAAATATTCAGGAATCATTGAGGCCGTCTATGGATGGACGCTGTCCGAGAAACATAAGCTTGGTTTCGGAGCCAGAACCACAGCCAGCCTTGCCGAGCAGAACAGTGGTAACGGAGAAGTCACCGTCCGTTCGGACATCAAGACCGATCTCGGCAGACTGTGGTGTGAGTATTCAGGAAACGCAGGAGGATTCCGCTATTCTGTCGGAGCGGCTATGGAACATTTCGGCTACGAAACCAAGGCATCCGGAAGGCACGACTACATCTATTTCCGCCCGCTGATCCAGCTAAGCTACACATTCAACGATCACTCATCGATGTATTTAGATTACTCAAGCAATACTTCGACTCCGAAGATCGGATGGATGGGCGATGCGTCATACTACAAGGATGACAAATGGCTCGTAAGGAGTAACCCTGAACTCGGAAGTTACACAACAAGGGATGCGAAGATCGGATATTCATTCAACAATTCGTGGCTCTATATCAACCCGTACTTCCTTATCTATCACAATGATAATCAAATAATTCCGATTTTCAGCCACACAGACGGGCTGCTTGTTGAAAGGGATGAGAACTCGGGAAATATGATTGCCGTGATGGCCGCTCTCGGAGGCAGGATCAAGCCCTTCAGGAATATTCCTCTCTCGCTTACCGTCTATGCTATGTACAACGACCAAAGGTTGACAGGAGGCGGTGCGGACAGATCGGTCAAGAGCCTTGGCGGAATGGCGATGTTGAGATATTCAGGAAAGAAGTGGACAGCCGAGGCCATGTACAACCTGCCCTTCAAGTCCATCAGCGACATCGGCGTCTCGAAGGGTGAGAACTACGGCTACTTTGAGTTCTCTCGCATGATCGGGAAAAACCTCCGCCTCGGAGCCGGAATGCGCTACCCGTTCTACCATTGGAAAGTCAGTGAGGAAACCGCGCCCGGATCGCTCGTGACAATGAAAAACACAAGCAGGATGACCAGCCAGAAAAACACAGTCATCCTTACTTGTGTCTATAATTTCTCCTACGGAAAGAAAGTCCGGACGGTCAATCAGAAAATCCGGAACGCTGACATCGACTCCGGACTTTAAGAATATTTTCGTCCTGTCTGCACAGGCACTTTGACAGCCGAGGAAGCAGTCAGACTTAATGATCTGATTGACTGACACTTCGACAGACTAAGTGGCCACAGTGACCGGGACTATGCCTCGGGAATCTCGTCGGCGGAGGACGGGATGGAGAACGGGGATTTGCCTGAGCCTACTGTGAACTCGTCGTCATCGTTCTTCTGGGCAGCGGGCTGGACCTCATACATTCCAGGACGGCTGCCGGAGGTTAACTGGTTGAACTCCTCCTCTGTGATCATCTTGCAGTTGCCGTTGAACTTGGCGTCAAGTTCAACCTGAAGCCTGCGGATGTGGAGGTCGCCCTCAACCATGCATGTGTCCTTGAGAGACAGGGTGTCCTTCACAAAGAAGTTCCCGTTGATCTTGCCCCAGAAATCGGCGTTGTTGCAGATGACGTCACCCTTGATGACAGCCTTCTCCCCCACCACGACCTTGGCCTGTGAGAAGATACGACCTTCGAACGTACCGTCAATCCTTATGTCGTTGGGAGATGTGATCTCACCCTTGATCACCGAACCGGCCGAAATTCTGCTGATGTCATTGACTCCGGCGGAATCGTTTGAACCATAATTCGCGCTCATATTCCTTTATTATTATATTCAGTTAATTATTCATTAAACCAGACCCGCGCCGTGGCAGTTCTTGTACTTCTTGCCGGATCCGCAAGGGCAAGGGTCATTGCGACCGATCTTCTTGTCCACATGAATCGGAGTCCTCGCCTTCTGCTCGCCGTTTGTGGTGAGGTCATTGCGCTGGGTCCTCATGTTGCTCATATCCTGGCTTCTCGGAGCCTGCGCAGGACGCGCCTCGCTGTCCTCGCGGAGAGGGACGAACGCCCTGAGGAGGAATGAGAGCACATCCTTGTTGAGTTCCTCAAGCATTGTGGCGAAGAGGTTATAGCTTTCCAGTTTGTAGACAACGAGCGGATCCTTCTGCTCGTAGGCGGCGTTCTGCACGCTCTGACGCAGGTCATCCATGTCTCGCAGGTGCTGCTTCCAGTGCTCGTCGATCTGGTAAAGGATGATCGAACGGCTGAGAGCCTTCGCGATCTCCTTACCCTGATTGTTGTAAGCTTTCTCAAGATCCACGCTTAGAGTCAGCATCTTGCGGCCATCGGAGATAGGAATCGCGATGTTCTTGTACATATTCCCCTGCTTCTCGAAGATCATCTTGATGAACGGATAGACCTTCTCGGCAAGGGTGTTCATCCTGCGCTCGTAAACCGCCTGCATCTGCTTGCAGAGAGCGTCGGTGAGTTGGTCGCCCTTGGCGTTGGAATAGAACTTCTCGTCGAATCCGAGGTCGATGGACAGCTGGGCCATCACATATTCCTCGAAATCCTGATAAGGCATTCCTTCCGCGCGTCCGGCAATGATGGAGGCTGAGTCGATCATCATGTTTCTGACATCGATCTCGATCCTTTCACCGGAAAGGGCGTTGCGCCTTCTGGCATAGACGGCCTCGCGCTGGTAGTTCATCACGTCGTCATACTCAAGGAGTCTCTTACGGATTCCGAAGTTGTTCTCCTCGACTTTCTTCTGGGCGTTCTCGATTGATTTCGAGAGCATTCCGCTGACAAGAGCCTCATCATCGGCCATTCCGAGCTTGTCAACCACACCGGCAATCCTCTCGGAACCGAACAGACGCATCAGCTTGTCCTCAAGGGAAACATAAAACGCTGAGGAACCCGGGTCTCCCTGACGGCCGGCACGACCTCTGAGCTGACGGTCAACGCGGCGGCTGTCGTGTCTCTCCGTACCGATGATCGCAAGACCGCCGGCCTTCTTCACCTCCGGGGAGAGCTTGATGTCGGTACCACGGCCCGCCATGTTCGTGGCGATGGTCACTGTACTTGACATACCAGCCTGAGCGACGATCTCCGCTTCTCTTGCATGCTCCTTGGCATTGAGGACGTTGTGCTTTATGCCCCTCATCCGGAGCATACGGCTCAGGAGCTCGGAAGTCTCCACGTCAGTGGTACCGACCAGAACCGGACGGCCTTCCTTGATGAGTTCCTCCACCTTATTGATCACGGCAGTGTATTTCGCCTTCTTTGTCTTATAGATAAGGTCATCCTGATCGTCTCTTATCACCGGACGGTTCGTAGGGATGACAACCACATCCAGCTTGTAGATGGACCAGAACTCACCAGCCTCTGTCTCGGCGGTACCGGTCATACCGGCAAGCTTGTGGTACATCCTGAAATAGTTCTGGAGAGTGACTGTCGCGAAGGTCTGTGTCGCGGCCTCGACCTTGACGTTCTCCTTCGCCTCGACCGCCTGATGCAGGCCATCGCTCCAGCGGCGCCCCTCCATGATACGGCCGGTCTGCTCGTCCACGATCTTGACCTTGTTGTCTATCACGATGTAGTCAACATCCTTCTGGAACATAGCGTAGGCCTTGAGGAGCTGAATGACGGTGTGGACACGCTCGCTCTTCAGGGAGTAGTCCTCCATAAGGGCATCCTTCTTCTCCTGCTTCTCCTCGGCGGAGAGTTCCGTGTTCTTCTGGATCTCGGCAATCTGGCTTCCAACGTCAGGAAGCACGAAGAAATCCGGATTGGAGACGGCGTTCGCAAGCAGGTCATGTCCCTTGTCGGTCATGTCCACGGAATGCTGCTGCTCGCTGATCACGAAATACAGTTCGTCGGTGACGATGTGCATCTCGCGCTCATTGTCCTGCATATAGTAGTTCTCGGCCTTCTGCATCAGCTGCTTCATACCTTGCTCGCTGAGGAACTTGATCAGCGGCTGGTACTTAGGAAGGCCCTTGTAGGCACGCAGGAGAAGCATTCCGCCCTCATCCTCCTTGCCGGCGGCGATCGCCTTCTTGGCATCGTTCAGAACCTGGGTCACAAGAGCGCGCTGCTTCTGGTAGAGGCTCTCGACATAAGGCCTGAACTCCATGTACTGCTCGTCGTCCTGGGCCTTGGCCACAGGACCGGAGATGATCAACGGGGTACGGGCATCATCGATGAGCACGGAGTCAACCTCATCGACAATGGCATAGTGATGCTTCCTCTGGACGAGGTCTGTCATGTTCACTGCCATATTGTCACGAAGGTAGTCGAAACCGAACTCGTTGTTCGTACCGAAAGTGATGTCACAGTTGTAGGCTCTCTTGCGCGCGTCGCTGTTAGGCTCGTGCTTGTCAATGCAGTCCACTGAAAGGCCGTGGAACATATAGAGAGGTCCCATCCACTCGGAGTCACGCTTGGAGAGGTAGTCATTGACCGTCACAACGTGCACTCCCTTGCCGGCCAGTGCGTTAAGGAACACAGGGAGGGTCGCCACAAGGGTCTTGCCCTCACCGGTCGCCATCTCCGCGATCTTGCCCTGATGCAGCACGATACCACCGATCAGCTGGACGTCATAGTGAACCATGTCCCATGTCACCTCGTTGCCGCCGGCGATCCAGTGGTTCTGATAGACGGCCTTGTCGCCTTCTATGTGGACGAAATCGTGGTTTATGCTGAGCGAGCGGTCAAAGTCATTGGCACTCACCTCAATAGTGGCGTTCTCCTTGAACCTGCGGGCCGTGGATTTCATGATGGCGAAAGCCTCCGGAAGAATCTCCTCCAGAACCTTCTCTATCTCCGCGTCCTCTTCCTTCACAAGCTTGTCGGATTCAGTCGCAAGACTCTCTTTCTCATGAACAGGAATATCCTCGTCCAGCTTGGCCTTGATCTCGGCGATCCTCTTCTCGAACGGAGCCTCGCACTCACGCAGCCTTGCCTTCAACTCTTCCGTCTTAGCCCTCAGCTCATCGTTGGAGAGCTTGTCTATAGGACCGTAAGCCTCCAGAACCTTGTTAAGAACAGGTCTGATCTGCTTGAGGTCTCTGTCGGCCTTCGAGCCGAACACTTTTTTAAGAATACTAGCTATAGCCATAAAAAATCAAATGTCTCTGATAATCCCACAAATTTAATGATAATCAAAGACATTTACAATTTTTAGACCCTGAATGACTCTCTGCCTGATTGTCAGTCATGATGGAAAACGACGGCCACGGAACGCCGCCGTTTACGAATATTACTGAATATCAAGTATCTGCGCACCGTCACATGTCATTGCAAGCCCGTCCGTCCCCCGAAGGGCAGACATCAATCAGCCAGATAATTAAGCAGGAGCTTGCGAATATTGTCAGAGATGCGCTTATGCGCGTCGGTCGCGTTCTCCAACATCTCCGCGAGATTCTTGTATTTGATCAGCTCACGGGTGTTCTCCTCGTTGGAAAATATGTAGCCCATGTACTCCTCGTAAGCGTCATCGGCCGCATGCTCCAATTCAGTAACACGCTCACAGGCCATTGAGATGGCCGGAATGTTCTTCTTCAAGTCAACCAAAAGCGGAATGGTGTCATGGAGCACCTCCGACTGGGACTTCGCCATCTGAGCCAGCTCCCGAAGCTGGTCATCCAGCTTGACAGGGCGGTAGATCAAGACAGCCTTGGAGGTGTCCTTGATGACATCCAGACAATCGTCCATCGCCATCGCGACAGCCTGCAGATCCAACTTGTTGACCTGAACGAACGGACGCCCCGAAAGCATCTCATGGAATTCGGTCAAAAGGGCATCGCCTTGAACCTCGCAGGACTTGATTTCCTTCTCCATCCTTGAACGCAGTTCAACATCATCCGTCCCGAACATCTCCATCAAAAGCGAAGATGTCTTGCACAGGAAGTCAGTCTGCCGCGCAAGAATCGGGACAAAATCGTGACGGGAACCTCTGAAAAACGCCCTCATTCTCTTAATTACGCCCATAAACATTTTTTTATACCCAATAAACTTTTCTTGTAAGGCCTCAAATTTACAACCTATTTCGCGATTTCGCCACAATTCTATAAAAAACAGAAACTTTTTCATTGATTTTCTTTTTGACTCCGCATTCGTATCATCCTTAGAACTACCTTTGTCCCAGAGCTTTGTCCGGCAGAGGATTGTCCGACAGAGGTCTTTTACGCTTGAATCCCGCCACAGGTCAACCGGCTTCCGGACATCACAAACACTAAGCGGCATTCTGCCGCGGTATCCACTCAAATTTCGAACTTGCTTTTACTCTTCGTTCCGGACAAAAGAGGTTGGCCGGCGGGAAAATGCGTGAAATGTTCCAAACGTTTTGAATTTCATCATAAACTTCGTAAATTGCCTTCGAAAACCGATAACGATGCGACTCGCTTACTGCATACACTCGCTTAATCTTTCCGGAGGCATTGAGAGGGTACTCACGACAAAGGCCAATTATCTGGCCGATGTACTGGGCTATGAAGTCCACATCATCACGGCCCGGCAAAAAGGCAGAAAAGAGTTTTTCCCCCTCAGCGAAAGAATTATCCGTCACGATCTTGATGCCAATGACAGGATGTTTCTCTTCAGGTACAGGAAAAGACTGGACACCTTGCTTGGAAAAATTCGTCCTGACTTCACGGTGACAGTCTGCGACAACAGCCTCTACGCCCTCACAAGATGCACTGACGGAAGTGCCAAGGTGGGAGAATTCCACTTCTCGCACGAGAAATTCCTGATGAAATACGGCAATAACGTTTTCGGACGGATGTACGCCTCCTTAAGAACGAGAAGACTGGAGAATGCGGTAAGGAAACTTGACCGGTTCGTGGTCCTTACCATGGCCGACAAGGAGGATTGGGAAAAAGTCAGACCTGATGTGGAGCAGATTTACAATCCTCTGTCATTTGTATCCCAAGATGTCTCACCGCTCACGGCCAAGCGTTGCATGGCGGCAGGAAGGCTTGAGGGCCAGAAAAACTTCAAGGATCTGATAACTGCATGGCAGACTGTCAGCGCCAGACATCCTGACTGGACGCTCAGCATCTACGGGAACGGAAGCCAGAGAGAGGCACTCCAAAGCCAGATCAACTCTGCCGGGCTGCAAGGCAAGGTGATTCTGGAAGGCAACACGAACAACGTCCGGAAGGAGATGCTGGACAGTTCCTGCCTTGTCATGTCCTCCAGATTCGAAGGCTTCCCGATGATTCTGCTGGAGGCACTCACCACAGGCCTCCCAATCGTCAGCTACGACTGCCCTAAAGGCCCGTCCGAGGTCGTCACGATCGGCGCGAACGGTTACCTCGCGAAAGTCGGAGACACCGCCACCCTGGCTCAAGGAATATGCAGCGTCATCGCCAATGAAGACCTCCGCAAGCGGTTCGGAGCCGAATCCAAAAGGCGTTCCGAAAACTTCACATTGGAAAAGACGATGGAAAGATGGGACTGGCTCTTCTCCTCCCTGACTACTTCTCGAACGAGGACTTCTCCGGAAGGATGACCTTGAACGACTCCTCCAGCGAGGACATCACCCGGTCATAGTTCCGTATGTGGACATTGTCGTTCAGGCAGACCAGCTTGTACTTACCTTCCCTGACAGCCTTGATGGCCTTCCCCGGCTTCACGACGAGCGGAAACATCTTCGTGTCATCGTAGGTGTTGTACGGCACGAAGTTCCCCTCACAGATCTGCCAGGTGCGGAACAACTCCTGGGTGTAGTCCTCCGGGCTGCGGAAACGGTTCGCGGAGACCCTGGTCAGCTCGTCACCGGCATATTCCCAGACCTCCTCGAAAGTGGACTTGAGGTATGGCTGGGCGTTGTGTGGAATCCTGAGCGTGATGAACTTGCCGTACGGTCTCAGCAGCTTCGTGAGCCAGCTCTTTCCGCCATAGACCGGCGAGAACCACTTGTCGTGGTGTTCCCTCAGCACCTCCTTCTTGTCGAACCTCTCGTTGATGACCCTCACGTTGTTCTCCAGGCACCTGGACCAGAGACTGGCGCCGGTGTTCATCCTGAAGACCGCGATGTCGGCGGGAAGGCCGTCACGGAAAAATCTCTCCGGAGGCGTGGGAGCCGTCATGTAGAAGTCGTCGTTGAAATAGACGAAATGGTCGGCGATCCCGGGAATGTTGTGCAGGTACAGCTCAATCAGCGAGGAGTTGAACACCGGCAGGAATCTTTCAGGAATATAATCCCTGTGGCTCACCAGATGGAGTTTCGGATTCGTCTCATCAAGCCATTCCGGCTTCTGTCCGCAGGTCACAAAATGCACCTTGCGCACCCACGGCGCGAACTTCTCCACACCTCTGAACCAGTACTTCAGCAATCCATAGTCCCTGAAACGGGCCTCGGACAGATGATTCTTCGAATTGTCTATCTTGCCTGAATACTTCGCGAAATCAGCCTTCCAGGCCGGATCGTTCATGTCGACCCATGTAACTACGAAATCTATGTCCATAACAATTAATCCAACAGATATACAGTGAGGTCATGACACTTGCGCCTGCCTTCCGGCGGCGGAGTCATGTAGTCGCCGAACTCCTGTATTAGCCATTCATTCCATCGTTTGAAGGCCTTGAAAGTACAGCCCTCGAACTCCAGGTCAACATATTCATCAAGCATCGCCCTTTCGAAGATCTCCCTCGTGCCGTTGTAGGTTACGGAGACCGCCCCGGCGAGACGTGATGTCTCGTATGGGTACTTGCGCACCTCGGTGTCAATCTTTTTCCACCAATATTCAGCCCCTCTGGCATGCGCCTCAAGCTTCGAGAACAGCGGCTGGTGGAAATTGAGCAGATCGAACCTTGTGCCACAGATGTTGAGACGGTGCGACCAATGCGTCAATTGACGTTCCCTTTTCCTTTGAAGATCAGTATCTTCAGGCTTGCCATCCATCGGGAATATGTCAATATTGAGACCGAAGTCATAGTCATAGCCACGCCCCTGAAGGCTCTTGGTTTTGACATCCTCGACCTTGGCGAAGAAATGGACGAAACGATCGCCTTTCACACCCTCCTTATGGCAAAGGCAACGGTAACGGGATCCGGGCTCTTTTCCGAACATAGACACAAAACGCTCATAATCAGGCCTCGGCATCAGAAGGTCTATGTCATCATCCCAAGGGATGAAGCCTTTGTGACGCACGGCCCCGAGAAGGGTTCCGTAGGCCATTGAGTATCTGATCCCTTCCTTGACACAGAAGGAATCAACGGCCTTGAGGATGTCCAGGAGATAAAGTTGGATCTCTCTGTGAGACAATTTTTGCATAATACGTTCAAAATATACCCCGATGTTCACAAATATAACTGATTTTTGTTAAATTTGCGCAATCTGTAGCAAAACGAGTATGCATTCTTATGTTTTCCCAGGTGATCTGGACAAGGAAATAGCGGCGATCGGGTCACAGCCGATCCCCTACATGAGAACCGAAGAGTTCTCAAAAATCAATCTCGAATCCGAGAGAATCCTTCTGGATCTCATTCATTGCCGGGGAGGAAGGACAATCATATACACTGGTTCCGGCACCGGAGCCATGAGTGCGGTTGTCGAAAATTATGTAAGCACAAAAAAGAAAGCGATAGCGATCAACGGCGGCTCCTTCGGGAAACGTTGGGTCTCACTCTGTGAATATTACGGAGTCCCGGTGGTTGACTTCAAGGTACCGTTCGCCAAGGACATAGATTACGAAGATCTGGAGCGGACGGTGGAGACTGAACGTCCGGAAGTGTTCCTCTGCCAGCATCACGAGACCTCGACCGGGCAGATATTCAACCTTGAAAGGATTTCAGGAATATGCCGCCGGCACAGCGTGTCCCTCGTCGTTGATGTCATCAGCTCATTCCTCGCCGAGGAACTGGACATGGACGCGCTCGGAATCGACATCTGTGTCACCAGCACGCAGAAAGGCCTGAACATTCCTCCCGGACTGTCCATCCTCTTCATCAGCAAACGACTGGAAGGGTATGAATATGCCCACAGGGGCTATTACTGGGACTTCGAGGACAATCTGGGCAACCTCCAAAGAGGCCAGACTCCGTTCAGCCCGGCGACCCTTATCTATCTCCAGCTTAACGCCAGGCTCAGGCAGATTCAGGAGCAGGGCGGAGAGGCGTTCAACATCTCCGAGGTACGGCACAGGGCCGAGGTGTTCCGTGAGGAATGCCGGAAATACGGCTGGACGATGCCGGCCGAGAACCCGTCTTTCGCCATCACTGCCATCCAGACAAAGGACACGGCGGAGCGCAGGATTTTCAGAGGATTGATCGAGCGTCACGACACTTTCATCATGCCTGGCTCCATCCCGGGATTCTACAGGATTTCCCACATGGGGCTCCAGACAGATGAGGAGCTGCGTACGCTTGCTGAACGCATCCACTTAATCGAGGCCGAAGCTGATGAATAAAATATTACACGGTGACGGCCACCACAGGAAAACCGTCATCACATACGGCACTTTTGATGTCCTGCATCAAGGTCACATCAATCTTCTCCGACGGGCGAAAGAACTCGGGGACTATTTGATTGTCGGCGTGACCACGGACAACTTCGACATGGAGCGCGGAAAGCTCAACACACGGGACAGTGTGATGAAAAGGGTCCAGGCTGTCAAGGAGACGGGGTATGCCGACGAGGTGATCATTGAAGAGTACAAGGGCCAGAAGATTGATGATGTCCAGAGATACGATGTCGATGTCTTCGCGATAGGCTCGGACTGGGAAGGATATTTCGACTACATGAAGGAATTCTGCGAGGTTGTCTATCTGCCACGGACAGAGGGAATCTCCAGTACAATGCTGAGAGAGGAACAGATTTCCGTCCGGATCGGAATCATCGGAACCGGAAGCATCGCCGGAAGGTTCGTCCCGGAGGCGAAGTTCGTCAGCGGCAACACGATCAGCGCGGCCTACAATCCTGACCATGCGGAATGCGAGGCTTTCTGCTCCGCCAATGGCATACCACTCGCAGCCCGGACGTTTGAGGAACTTCTGGACGGTTGCGACGCGGTCTATGTCGCTTCACCGCACTACACTCATTATGAATATGTAAAAGCGGCCCTTGAAGCCGGAAAGGATGTCCTGTGCGAGACTCCGTTTGTCCTTCGCCTGACTCAAGCCGAGGAACTGTACTCGATAGCCGAAGCCAGACACAAAACCTTGTTGATCGCCCACAAGACGGCCTACTGTCCGGCGTTCAGACATCTCGTGACGATGCTCAAGTCCGGCGTGATCGGCAAGATCGTGGACATCAACGCTTCCGTCACCACATTGACAGACGAAAAGTCTTCGAAACTGGACCACAACCAGTACGGCGGCAGCATGAACGAGAACGCATGCTTTCCTCTGCTGCCGATCATCAAGCTTCTGGGACGGGAAGTGCGCAACATCAACTTCTACTCGATCATGAAGAACGACGTGGACATGTACACCAAGGCTGTGTTCCGTTACGACAATGCCACAGCGTCATTCCAGGTCGGCCTTGGAGCGAAGACGGAAGGGAATATGGTCATCTCCGGAACAAAGGGCTACATCTATGTGCCGGCCCCGTGGTGGAAGACCGACTATTTCGAGCAAAGGTTCGAGGATCAGAATCTTAACAGAAAATGCTTCTTCCCATTCATGGGCGAAGGCCTGAGGTACGAGATAAGGGAGTTCATCTCCCACATACTTAACCCGAACCAGAGCATGTACCTTCTTACAAAGGATGAGATCCTGAAGATGACCGGGATCCAGGAAGACTACATCAACGGAAAGAATGTCTACAAATTAAGCTAAACTACGATGAAACACCTCACACTCAAGGAACTGCAACAGTTCAGCCTTGAAATACTCAAGGACGTGGCCGGATTCTGTGAAAGGAACGGCATAAAATATTCATTAGGCTACGGCACGCTGCTTGGCGCGGTACGGCACAAAGGATTCATCCCTTGGGATGACGACGTGGACATCATGATGCCGCGCGAGGACTACGAAAGGTTCAGAACCATCTACAAGTCAGACAGATATTCATTCATCGACAGCCGCAACACTCCTGACTGCTACATCGCTTTCGGCAGGGTGTGCGACATGGATAGAACCCTTGCCTCAAGCTGCATTCCATGGGTGAAGCGGGATGTCGGGGTCTGGATTGACATATTCCCGATTGACAGGGTCCCGGATGACAAGGGAACTTTTGACAGGATCTACGACTCCTTGATGCTTCTGATGAAATTCAATGTCGGGATACGCAGGGTACACACAGTCTCATCATCCAAGTTCTCAATAAGGAAAAGGCTGAAAATATGGATATTAAAAAGGACGCATCCCCGTCTCATCAAACGTGACCCCGCCGACATAGTCAAGGATATGAACACAATCATCTCTCTGGTCTCCCCGGCCAAGAGCGGCCATTGGTCACAGCTTTGCTGTCCGGATGTCGGGACAAACGAGTTCTTCGAGGACAGTGAGATCAATGAATATATCAAACTGCCGTTCGAGGACAGTGAGTTCTTTGTCTGGAAAGGCTACGACAAGATTCTGCGCGACTCCTATGGCGACTTCATGCAGCTCCCGCCAAAAAACAAACGCAAACCTCTTCAGAACTACATCGCCTTCCACTGGAAATATTAATCAAGCCACTTCGACAAGCTCAAATCTGGTCACTTCGGCAAGCTCAGTGACCAGAAATAGTTACAATTCAGTGACCATCGACAAGATTTGTCGACCAGAAATAGTGACAATAAAAGAATATACCAGATTCTTTATCAAGGTCAGAAAAATCAAATTTCAAATTTTGGTAACGTGCAAAATTTGGAATTTGCCTTTTTTCTGACCTATATATATAACATCTTTGATTCAAATGAATTCTTCCGGCAATTATCCTCGAAGGTACTTCGCGGTCCAGGACTGTCCATTCTTGACCATGTCCTCCGGCGTGCCGGCGAAGACCACCTCTCCGCCATTGTCACCGGCCTCAGGACCGAGGTCGATCACCCAGTCCGCCGCCTTGATGACATCCAGATTGTGCTCGACCACAATCACCGTGTGTCCGTTACGGATCAGGAAATCAAAGGCTTTCAGCAGTTTCTCGACATCGTAGAAATGCAACCCGGTCGTCGGCTCGTCAAAGAGGAACAGAATCTTTTTCCTGCCGTTCATCGGATCGTCCTCGTTCTTGGACAGAAACCAGGCCAGTTTGATCCTCTGGCTCTCTCCACCAGACAAGGTTGACGAGCTCTGCCCCAACTTGATGTAGGAAAGTCCCACATCCACAAGCGGTTGCAGTTTACGGGCGATCTGCTTGGAAAGATCCTCCGGCTGCGAGCCGAAGAACGAGATCGCCTCCTCTACACTCATGTTCAGGATGTCGTCGATGTTCTTGCCCTTGAAACGGACCTCAAGGATGTCCGGCTTGAAGTGCTTGCCGCCGCACGTCTCGCAGACCATGGTAACATCAGCCATGAACTGCATCGGAATGCGCACGAATCCGTCCCCCTGACATTCCGGGCAGCGGCCACCATCCTGATTGAACGAGAAGAAGGACGGAGTGTAACCGTTGATCTTGGCGTACTGCTGCTCGGAGAGAAGCTTGCGGATGTCGTCATAGACCTTTAGATAGGTCACGGCGTTGGAGCGGGAACTCTTCCCTATCGGGTTCTGGTCAACATATTCAACATTCTTGATACGATCCACATTGCCGGAGATTTTCCTGAATATTCCTGGAAGGTCGCCGGTCTGGTTGATCATGCGGTATAGCGCCGGGTAGAGGATGTCTCCAACGAGGGAGGATTTGCCGCTGCCGCTGACTCCTGAGACAACGGTCAGGACACCCAACGGGAACTGCACGTCAATATTCTTAAGATTGTGTTCCTGAGCGCCTTCCACCGTTATTGAATATGCCCACGGATGTTTCTCCCTGACATAACGGGCTCGCCGTCCGGTCAGGTACTGGAGCGTCAGCGAGCAGTCCATCACCTTTTCTGGAATCTTTTCATCGGTCCTGCCTTGGAAGACTATCCGGCCACCGTTCACTCCGGCGTACGGTCCCATGTCAATCAGCACGTCCGCCGCGCGGATGATCTCCTCGTCGTGCTCCACAACGACAAGGGTGTTGCCAATGTCGCGCAGTTTGCGCAGGACACCTATAAGCCGCTCTGTGTCACGAGGATGAAGTCCGATACTTGGTTCGTCCAGAATGTACATGGACCCGACCAGCGAGCTTCCCAGAGCCGTCACCAGATTGATTCTCTGGCTTTCTCCTCCGGAAAGGGTGTTGCAGGCGCGGCTCAAAGTCAGATACGCCAGACCGACATCCTTGATGTACCGCAGACGGGAGACAATCTCCTCGACAGCCTTGCGCACGATCGTGTTCTCGTAGTCTGTCAGTTTCAAGTCCGTGAAGAAGTCAAGCAGATCATCCACGTTCATGTCAAGCAGTTCCGCGATTGTCTTCCCGCCGACCTTCACATACAATGCCTCCGGTCTCAGTCTCGCGCCGTGGCAGGCGTGACATGTGGTCCTGCCGGAGAACCGGCTGAGCATGTACTTGTACTGGATCTTGTACCTGTTGGACTCAACCCACTTGAAGAACTCGTTGATTCCGATGAGGGTACTGTCATCCCCCTCAACACTGTGTGTGTCCCAGATGATGTCCTTGACCTTTTGCGGCAGATTGCAGTACGGCTCAAAAATCGGAATCCCATAACGAGGCGCCACCTTGATCAGATGATCCCTGAACCAGCCCATCGACTCGCCTTTCCAACAGGCTATGGCTCCATCGTAAATGCTTTTGGTCTTGTCCGGAATCACAAGATCCTCGCTGACCCCGATGATCTTGCCGAGCCCTCCGCAGACAGGGCATGCGCCCAGAGGGCTGTTGAACGAGAAAAGATATTCATCAGGCTGTCGGAAGGTCATTCCGTCCAGTTCGAAGCGGTCGGAATATTCCTCAACGGAATTGTCCTTGCGGAGGATGAGTCTGCCCTCGCCCACCCTGAACGCCGTGTCAATCGAGGAGCGAAGTCTTGTCTGTAGATCCTCCCAATCGTTCTGTGGCCACGGAGAGCCGTCTTCCGAATATGGCAGACACTCCTTAAAGACCGGAAGTCTGAGGCGGTCAATCAGCAGATCAAGATGCTCCGGGTACTCCCCTTTGTCAGCCATCCTCATGATGTCCTCGATGCGGATGATGCCGTCGTCACCGAAGAAGCGGGAATATCCCTCCTCCTTGAGACGGAGCATCAACTCTACCTTATCCTCCCTGGCGGACCAATTCAGGTCGGCGAGAATATACGCCGTCCTTGAATCACCGCTCAATATGCTAGCCATCACGTCATTGACGCTGTGACACTTGACTTCCTTGCCACTGATCGGGGAATATGTCCGGCCTATCCTCGCGAAGATGATGCGGAGATAGTCGTAAATCTCGGTGGTGGTGGCCACGGTGGAGCGTGGGTTCTTGACATTGACCTTCTGCTCAATGGCGATCGCCGGAGGGATGCCTTCAATGGACTCCACATCCGGCTTGCTCATCCTTCCAAGAAACTGGCGCGCGTACGAGGACAGGCTCTCAGCGAAACGCCTCTGTCCCTCGGCGAACAACGTGTCGAAAGCAAGTGATGACTTTCCGGAACCAGATATTCCGGTCACCACCACAAGTTTGTTCCTCGGAATCTCTACCGTGATGTCCTTAAGGTTGTTGACCTTAGCCCCTTTGATGATTATCTTTCCGTCCTCCGTCATAGTCCATCGATTAGCGAACCGCAAATTTACGAATATTTCCCGGCATGCATCGAATAATATTGCTGTTTTCGGATAAGGCAGAGTCAAAAGGCATATTCACCCCAAGGTTGACTCGTGTCCTTTTATTGGCTACCTTTGCCCTCACAAATCAATGTGGTCATGAATCTGAATGTTGAGCCCAAGGACATCATCGACGCGTACAGCACACCGATAGTCCAGCAGACATCCTTCTGGTCGATCTCACACAGGACGAGGAAGTCCGCGTCAAGCTTCTGATGGCATATTACGAGAACACTCCCCTCGCCGCGATGTTTCTGGTCCTATCCTCGCACCGCGCCACCTACCTCTACGGCGCATCCTCCTCCAGCATGCGCAACGTCATGCCGACCTACGCACTCCAATGGAAAGCCATCCAGGAGGCCAAGGCAGGCAAGTGTTATGAATATGACATGTTCGGCATCGCCCCGAATCCGAATCCGTCCCACCCGATGTACGGTCTCTACAAGTTCAAGAACGGCTTCGGCGGCGAGATATTCCACCAACTCGGATGCTGGGACTACCCCATCGACGAGGACAAGTACAACCGCTTCTCAGCCTGCGAGATGAACATGCAAGGGTACTATGTTTAATCCGCTTTCAGGATTCAGATGTGAAGTCAAGACTGGTGGAAGAAAAAGAAAAAGCCTCGCAAGTGTTGAACTTCAACAATCTTGCGAGGCTTTCCGCGGTGCGGAAGGGACTCGAACCCTCGACCTCCGGCGTGACAGGCCGGCATTCTAACCAGCTGAACTACCGCACCCTGCGAATCTCTGCGCTCACCGTTTCCGGCTGTTTCCCGAACGCGGATGCAAAGATAGGCATTTTTCCTTTACTTGCAAACTTTTTTACTTAATTTCTATGATTTTTTTTGCCTGCGGAACCTCCTGCTTCAGTACCTTCGGGATGTTGACCTTGAGGACACCGTTGACAACAGAGGCGTTAATCTTTTCTCTCTCAACGTCATCCGGAAGAACCATGGTCTGCTGGAACTTTGAATAAGAGAACTCGCGCCTGAGATAATGGCCGTGCTTCTTTTCTTCATTGTTCTCCTCTTTCTTCTCCATGTTGATGACAAGATCTCCGTTGTCGTCAAGGCTGACCTTGAAGTCGTCCTTGGTCATGCCAGGAGCTGCGAGCTCGATGTCGTAGCTCTTCTCGTTTTCTAATACGTTGATCGCAGGAGCGGTCGCGTTGGTCTTCAACATCCAATCATTGTCAAAGAAATCATTGAAAATGTTCGGTAACCAATTCTGGTTGTTGTACTTTTTTGATACTGGTAACATAATTAAATCTCCTATTTTTTGTTTTACTTATCTTTTCTTAGCCCGCCCTTTCGAGCGGACATCTTGGTAATAATCAATCGGCGTGCCGATGCCACTAAAGTGTCAAAAGGACGACAAATTGTCACATTGTCGTGACAAAATGTCGCCCTTAACTGTCATTGTGTCGAATTTAAGCCAGATCTGCAGGCCTAAGGCATCTTCCTGAACTCTTTGAAGTTCTTGGCAAGACCACCGGCGCTGGTCTCCTTATAGAGGGATGGAAGATCCTTGCCGGTCTGCTTCATAACCTCCACCACATGATCGAAAGAGACCCGATGCTTGCCGTCAGAGAATGCGGCGTAAAGATTCGAGTCCAATGCACGGGTGGCGGCGAAAGCGTTCCTCTCGATGCATGGAATCTGCACCAAGCCGCAGATCGGATCACAGGTCATCCCGAGGTGATGCTCCAGCCCCATCTCGGCGGCATATTCAATCTGGGAAGGGCTGCCTCCGAAAAGTTGGCATGCAGCTGCCGAGGCCATGGCGCAGGCCACACCGACCTCACCCTGGCAGCCGACCTCCGCCCCCGAGATGGAAGCGTTCTGTTTGACGATGTTTCCGATGATCCCGGCTGTCGCCAAGGCATGAAGAACCCTGCTATCCTTGAAATCATGACCTTTTGCAAGATGGTACAGGACCCCTGGCATCACTCCGCTCGAACCGCATGTCGGAGCCGTCACGATGACTCCTCCCGAAGCGTTCTCCTCACTCACCGCAAGGGCATAGGCATACACAAGCCCTCTGGTCTGGAGGGTCTGCTTGTAGCCTGTGGCCTTGACATAATATGTAGGGGCTTTCCTTGGCAGGTTCAGCGGTCCTGGAAGCACACCCTCATGGTCGATGCCCCTTTCCACGGAGGCCTTCATGGCCATCCACACTTCCTGGAGATAATCCCAGATGTCCGGGCCCTCGCAAAGGTCCACATATTCCCAATAGCTGCGCCCCTTGTCCTCGCACCATCGCTGGATCTCAGCAAGGTGGTTCATCTCATAGACCTCCGGGGTCGTGAAACGGTCATTCGGCTGTCCTTCGGACAACGCTCCCCCGCCGACACTGTAAACGGTCCACTCGTCGGTCTGGCTGCCTTCCGAATCCAAAGACCTGAAACACATACCGTTGGGATGGAAAGGGAGGAACACATCAGGTTTCCAGACAATACGCACAGGAGCGATGCGCTCCAACACCTCGATTATAGCCACATCTGTCATGTGGCCCTTGCCGGTGGCCGCAAGGCTGCCGTAAAGCGTCACCTCAAAAGAGGCCGCGCCAAAATGCCTTTCGGCGAACATCTTGGCGGCTTTGTTTGGACCCATCGTGTGACTGCTGGACGGACCTTTCCCTATTCTGTAAAGTTCTTTAAGTGATTTCATGTTTGCCGTTCGTTTTATATGCAACTTATATGCAACTTATATGCGACGCATGAATCCAAAGTCATGCGGAATGATGAATACTCATAAACATCACCAAGCCTTCACGGCCTGGGCAGCGCATTTCCGGCAAAGACGGGCATCCTTCGGGGTGATGCTGTACTCCGTGTCACGCAGCAGATAGCCGTTGTCATGGACAGACTTGCCGAACACCGGTCTGATGAGAGCCTCAAACCACGTGCAGGCGGCGATGTAGCGGCCGAACTGACGGGTCAGATGGTAGCCGTCACGCGTCAATTGATAGACCTTGCTGGTGGCCGGAACCTCATCCTGGTTGTTCAAGCGTGTACCACGGGCGATCTGCACGGCGTCGCCACTCGGAATCACGACCGGAATTCCGAATTCTTTCGAAGCCCGCCTCACACAATCCACTATCGCATTGTACATGGTCATCTGATCCCTGCCGTACAGCCAGAACATTCCGTGGTCGGAATTGGAGGCATAGGCCCATGTCTCGTGCCAAGCGATGGTGGCACGAGGATTCAAAGCTTCGGTTCTGATGATGCTGACAAGTCGCGGAACCCATTCCTTATAAGTCTCGTAAGTTCCCGAGTGACCGGAAGTCTCCTGGATTGTGATGATGTCCCATGGCTCGTCCTTAAGCCCGTCAAGCAACGTGGCGTTCCGGCTGACAGTTTTCCAGCTGTTGTCGGTGGACTTATAATAGACATAGTTGTTCAGTCCTTTGGCATATTCATCGCAATGCCTTTCCAGAGAGCATCCTCCGATGTAGAGCCTCGCCACGATGACGTTGTGGATCCCGGCAGACTCCAGAAGCCCCGGAAGATACTCAGTGCCGTCATCAGAAAAGCTGTTGCCGACAGCCAGGATCCTGAGCGTGTCGGGATTGGACGGCAGGGGGTAATTCCCGAAAGGTTCCTTAGCTTCCGCCACGGCCAAACCAAAGAACAAGAATAAAAGGTATAAAATCTGTCTCATCTAATTTGAATTTTGACCGCTAAGTTACTACATTCTACCTTAATTTGAAGAATATTGCTATTTTTGTCTTCCATTTAGTAATGTTGAAAAAATAAGTTGCATCAACCGATAAATTTGAATACATAGAATCACCTTGAGTATCAATATATTGCAAATTTAAAGTGATGCAGGTTATTTTTTACATTATATTTAGGAACATGAAAATAAGAGTCCACTTGAAAAAGTCTTTTTTTGAAAAAATATGTGCCACACAGGTACTTCCAACGGGGTAAAAAGTGGCGAATGGTACTTTTTCAAGTGGACTCAAATAATAAATTGCTTCAGATTAAGAGAAGATTTTCGAGGATAGATCTTTTTTTTGAAGAAGGAGTGTGCCGGTGGCACATGACTGATGAGAAAAGAAATATAGACCGAAAGGACAATCAAAGATCACCAAGTTGTTTTTAAGGATTACTTAAGGTTTTAGACAATGAAAAGAACAATCACAATCATCGGCTCGGGCATGATGGGTTCGGCCCTCGCGTTCCCGGCATTTGAAAACGGCAATGAGGTAAGACTTGTCGGCACACCGCTCGACAGGGAGATCATCGAAGAATGCAAACGATCCGGCAAGCATCCGAAGTTCGACAGGCCTTTCCCGGAAGGTGTTGAATATTTCCAGTTTGAGGAGTGGCAGGAGGCTGTGAAAGGGGCGGACTTCGTTATCGGCGGAGTCTCCTCATTCGGCGTGGACTGGTTCCTTAACGAGGTCCTGACCTATCTGGATCCGGCCATGCCTGTGCTTTCCGTGACCAAAGGCCTCATCAACCTTGAAGACGGCACATTGATCTCATACCCGGCCTACTGGGAGACCGAACTTCTCAAGAAAGGCATCAGCAGGGAGGTCAACGCAATCGGCGGCCCGTGCACTTCCTATGAGCTCGTGTTCCACGACCAGACAGAAGTAGCCTTCTGCGGCAAGAGCACAGCCGTCATCAAGATGATGAAGGAAGCCATGCAGACATCCTACTACCACATTTCCACGACCAACGACGTGATCGGCCTTGAGAGCGCCGTGGCGCTGAAAAACGCCTACGCCCTCGGTATCGCACTCACGATCGGTCTTGTGAACAGGCGGCACGGAGCCGAGGCCGGACTCCATTACAACTCACAGGCGGGTGCCTTCTATCAGGCGACAAAGGAGATGACCAAACTCCTGAGACTTCAGGGGGCCGATGAAGACAGCGCCGTCCTCGGAATCGGAGACCTCTATGTCACCGTCTATGGTGGCCGAACCAGAAAGATCGGCATTCTGCTGGGAGAGGGCAAGACCTACGAGGAGGCTCTGAATATCCTCGCGGGCGTGACGCTCGAATCTTTGGTTGTGGCACGCCGCGTGGCTAAGGCCATCTACCGCAAGGCTGAGCTCGGAATGGTCGATCTGGCTGAATTCCCGTTGATGACACATGTCAATGACGTGATCGACCACGGCAAGGACGCGGAACTCCCTTGGGACGCATTCACGTTTGACAACACTAAATAAGTCTGACAACACCGCATTACTCCTCCGGGAGGAACATCGGATCCCAGGCAGGGAGAAGGGTCGGCTTCTGATTCAGCATATTCATGACATCAGAAGGAACGTACTTCTTCTCAAGGACGAGACGGAACATGTAGTTGTCGAACCACTCGTCGGTCATGATGAGGTTGCCCTTGTAGCCGGAATCAGCGCCCCAGCTGTTCTCAACCATCCATTTCACAGGCCTGCCGTCCTTGATGTCCACGGCGATGAGAGTCATGGCGTGCGACGAACCGCTGGCATGGGTCTGCACCCTCTGACGCTTGTCCATCGGGAAAGTCGTTCCGAAAAGAGAGCCGTAATCGAAATTGTTCAGATCCAAGGTACCTTTCTGGCGGTCCATGAACTTGGCCACATCGCAGGAGAAGTACATGGCGGTGTTGTCCTTGATGGAGGCGATGGCCATCTCCTTGATCCTCTCGACCGGAAGATTGACATAGAGCCAGTTCTGCCCGTCATAGACGTGACGGTCATAGTCGATCTCATAGACCTTGCCATATTCACGGGTAGGGTCGTTCATGACCATGATGTAGTTGTTCTCAAGATCCGCTCCGACATATTCCTGATAGAAAGATTTCGGGGTGTAGGTCATGGTGCTGACGAAGTTGCCCTTTGAGTCGTAGCGTGTCCACTCGAACTCAACCGGCGGTTCGCCGAGGCAGAGGACCAGCATCCTGTAGATTTCCTTTAGCATCTCGGTCTTCATCGCCGGGCAGTCCTTGGCGGATGCGTCGCGAAGCTTGAGACCGTCCTCACGCAGTTTGGTGGCGATCTGGGTACGCATCTGCGACGTGTTGTTGGCGCAATATGTCTCAGGCATCACTTCAGACGGAACGACACCGTACTTCATGATGAGGTTGGACACTCCGGTGAACTGCCCGCCGTCCCCGATCGGGTTGCGGAACAGCCAGTCCACCTTGCGGTCGTCAAAGCTCAAGCCCTTTGTGTCGATCACACCCTGAAGGAAAAGGTTGGCCTTCTCAAGCTGATCGTAGAAGAACACGTAGTTCTGGGAAAATGTAAACGTACCGAGATCATATTTATCGATCATCCTGGATCTCAAAACATTGAGTCCGGTGAAAAGCCAGCAGCGGCCGGAGGATTTCTGGTTGGTGCGTCCCTTGGTCTTAACCTCATCGGAGAAGTGGGTGTCAATCATCGCCATGTTCCCGGCATTCGTCGCAAGGACATTGATGGCGTCAGCGTTCAGGGCGTTGCGGATGGCCTTGTCAGAGGCGGTGCCTTCATAACCTTTACGGATTTCGGTGAGCATCTCGGCGGAAATGCCTCCGTTTTCGGACTGTTTCTGTGCGAAAACGCCGGTTCCGGAAAGAACCATCAGCGCGGCCGCGAGGATAAATGTTCTTTTATTCATAAATATTCAAAGATTTGGGGTAAATTTAACGAAAATTTTCGGGAATCTCCGAAAAATTGCAAGGAAGAAGATGAAGAGTCGCTCGAAAATACTCATGCTTGCCGCTGCGACGCTGCTGCTCGCCGGTGCCGATCTGCTCACAGGAGGGGTCGGCTTGAGCGGGATAGACGCGGGCATATTCCTGAAACTCAGGCTTCCGAGGATGCTGACGGCAGTTCTCGCCGGAGCGGGACTCTCACTCGCGGGGCTTCAGATGCAGAGCGTTTTCCGCAATCCGTTGGCAGACCCGCACATCATGGGAGTGAGCGCCGGGGCTGGGACCGGTGCGGCTATGGCTACCCTTCTCATCGGTGCCTCGCTTCCGGCTGCCATGTCAGGACTGACCGTGGCTGTGGCTGCATTTCTCGGGGCGCTGCTGACCTCCATGCTGGTTGTCACCGTGGCATCCAAAGTCCAGAGTTCCACCACATTGCTGATCTTCGGAGTGATGCTTGGCTTCATCTTCAGCGCAATGACCTCAATCCTTGAATATTCCGCCAACGCCGAAAGCCTGAAGGTCTTCTACAGCTGGTCGGCCGGGAGTTTCTCCGGAAGCCGCCCCGGAGAGGTGGCGGTGATCGCGGGAGCGCTGGCAATCGGCACACTCCTTACCTTTATTAATAATAAAGGACTCGACATAGCTCTTTTCGGGGATGAATATGCCTGCCTGGCCGGGGCGGACATCTCCAGAATCAGGAGCATGGCCATGATCGGAAGCTGCCTGATGGCGGGAGCTGTGACGGCGTTCTGCGGCCCGCTGGGATTCGTGGGGATTGTGGCCCCACACATTGCCAGAAGGCTTCTCGGCACCTCTGTCCACCTCAAAGTCATCCCTGCGGTGATGCTCACGGGAGCGGGTCTGACACTTTCAGCCGACATCATCTCGAATGTCTGCCCCGCTCCCCTGCCGGTCGGAAGCACAATGGCGCTCATCGGCATCCCGATCATCCTTACGATCCTTATGAAAAGGAGGTGAATATGCTGAAAACAAGCGAATTAGTCATCGGCCACAAAGGCATCAGGGTGGCAGGACCCTTGACTTTTGAATATCCAGACGGACAGTCCGTCATGCTTTGCGGCCCGAACGGCAGCGGGAAGAGCACGCTGATGAAAACCCTCGCGGGGCTCCTGCCTCCCCTGTCGGGCGGATTCATGGCCGGAGGATCGGTCGTGATGGTACCCACACATATTCCTAAAGTCAAAGGATTCTCCGTCAGGGAGTTCATCCGCACGAGTCTGTTTTCGGTCTCAGGGATGTTCAGAAAACTGAACGCCGGGGCGGAGAAGTCGCTGGAGGAGTCCGTCAGGATGCTCGGACTTGAACCTCTGGCGGACAAGGACATCAGCCTCATCTCAGACGGAGAGTTCCAGAAAGCGTGCATCGCCACGGCACTTACACGGAAAGCCAATGTGATCCTTCTGGACGAGCCCACCGCGTTTCTGGACGTGGACAACAGGATAATGGTTCTGCGCACCCTTCAGGAGCTTGCGCGCGCCACGGGCACAACAGTGCTCTTCTCCACCCATGACATTCATGACGGAGCACGGTTTTCCGACACCACTCTCACGCTTGGGAAACGTCGCCACGAGGTATAGCGTGATAATCAACCGATTATCTTTCAGCATATTCCAAAACGCTGCCGGTCAGAACCAGAGGGCAGAGTTTCAGAATTGATTGATAATCAAAAGATGGCATCTCACCCCTTAATTGTCAGCGGATTAGCAATCGGCCTCACGATATGTTTTGAAACAACGAAACTATTTGTTATCTTTGTAAATATGTTAGTAACATGAAAAAATAAGTTGCCTCAGATTAAGAGAACTTTTTCGAGGATAGATCTATTTTCGAAGAAGGAGTGTGCCGATGGCACATGACTGATGAGAAAGAGATATAGACCGAAAAGATTCCCTAAGATGATGCAGGTTATTTTTTGAAGGTTACTTAGGCCGTGAGACATGCGGCCGATCTCCGAAAAACGTTGAAAGGATAATGCCGGGAAAGATTTTCTTCATAGACGGACACGCGCTGATCTTCAAGATGTACTACGCGTTCCTAAGGAGGCCGATGATCAACTCCAAAGGGGCTGACATGTCGATTCTTTACGGGTTCACCAAATATATTCTTGAACTTCTTAACCGGGAGAGACCGGACTATCTCGCCGTGGCCTTCGACCCGCCGGGAGGAACGTTCAGGAACAAGATGTACCCGGAGTACAAGGCGAACCGCAAGGAGACTCCGCAGCTGGTGATTGACTCATTGGAGCCGCTGATGGAGTTATGCAAAGCCCTGAACATCCCGACCTTGATGCTGAAAGGCTTCGAGGCGGACGATGTGATCGGCTCCATGGCCAAACGCTGCGCCGGAGAGGGGCTTGATGTCTATATGGTGACTCCGGACAAGGATTACGGACAGCTTATCGAGCCTCACATCTGGCAGTACAAGCCGGGCAAAGGCGGCTTTGACAACGAGATCATCGGGGTGAAGGAGGTCTGTGAGAAGTACGGAATCCAGTCTCCGGGGCAGGTCATCGACATGCTGACAATCTGCGGGGACACCGCCGACAATGTGCCCGGGGTCAAGGGCGTAGGAGAGGTCGGAGCAGGCAGGCTGGTCGCCAAATTCGGCTCCGTGGAAGAGATCTACAAGCATCTGGACGAGCTGACACCACGGCAGAAAACCCAGTTTGAAGAGGCTCGGGACCACATTGGCCTCAGTCACGAGCTTGTGACGATCAAGACCGACATCGAGGTTGACGTGAAGACCGAGCAGATGAAGGTCAACCAGGAGTACGGCCCCGAGCTCGCCGATCTGTTTGAGAAATACGAGTTCAATTCCCTGAACAGGTTCATCGGACATGTCAGCGGTACTGAAGAGAAACAGAACGCGGAACTGCCCGAGACCGTCAAGGTCCGCCCCAACGAGGCCGTCAAGGCGGCGGTCAAGGCCGGGATATGTTCTGTCATCACCGAAGGGGCCGACAGAAGCATATTCACAAGAACTGTCAGGGTCATCATCGGTGTCCGCTCAGAAGACAGGATTCTTGTCGCCGAAGGTGGACTGCCGGATTTCAAGGCTCTGCTGGAGAACGCCGGTGTCGTCAAATGTGGCGATGACCTCAAAAGGCAGATGAATATTCTCGCGTACGGAGGTGTGACCCTTCAAGGCCGTCTTGACGACATCGCTCTCATGCACTATCTCCTTGACCCAGAAAAGAGTCACAAGACCGATGTGCTGGCGCAGAGCGTGCTGGGAGTGTCACTGGATGCGGTCACGAATGACGCCGTGCCATCCACCGGCTCTCTTTTCGACGACATTCCGTCTGACGAGGTGAACCGGGACAGAAGCAAGGAGGCCGCGGTGCTACTCCTCCTTGCGGAAAGAATCCGCAAGGACATGGAGGAAGCCTCGGTCACAAGCCTTTACGACACGATGGAGGAACCTCTTCTCAAGGTTCTTTCCAAGATGGAGCGCAACGGGGTAAGGGTCGATCTCGGATCCCTTAAAGACTTCACGGAACATCTTCGGCAGGAGATGCTGGAAAGGGAGGCGCGGATCAGGGAAATGGCCGGTGATCCGTCGCTGAACATCTCGTCTCCGAAACAGGTCGGGACCGTGCTTTTCGAGAAGCTGAAGCTCTCCGACAAGCCGAAGAAGAACAACAACGGCACCTATTCCACAGAGGAGTCCACTCTTCTGGATCTGGCCGACAAGCATCCCATCGTAGATGAGATTCTGGAGTACAGGGCCGTGAGGAAACTGCTCTCGACCTACATCGAACCGTTCCCTGGCTTCATAGAGCCTTCCGACGGCAAGGTTCACACGACGTTCAATCAAGCGCTCACGGCCACAGGGCGGCTCAGTTCCTCGAACCCGAACCTCCAGAACATCCCGATCCGCTCGGACAGAGGCCGGGAGATCCGCAAGGCATTCGTGCCGAGCACTCCGGACGGCCTGATCCTGTCGGCGGACTATTCACAGATCGAGCTGAGGATCATGGCGCACCTGAGCTGCGACCAGCATCTGATCAGCGCCTTCAAGCAGGGCGTTGACATCCACACCGCCACTGCGGAGAAGATTTTCGGCATTCCTCACGAGCAGGTCACCGCCGACCAAAGGCGTATCGCCAAGACCGCCAACTTCGGAATCATGTACGGCATCTCGGCGTTCGGCTTGGCGCAAAGGCTCAGAATCAGCCGCAAGGAAGCCCAGAAAATCATAGACGATTACTTCGCCGGTTTCCCGTCCATCCTTTCGTTCATAGAGGACACAAAGGCGGCGGCGCGCGAGACCGGTTACGTTGAAACCATCTTCGGGAGGAGACGGTATATTCCAGACATCAATTCCAAGAACGGCACGATGAGGGCGCTCGCCGAGAGGAACGCCGTCAACGCCCCGATCCAAGGCACCTCGGCGGACATCATCAAGATGGCCATGATAGAGGTGGACAAATCCATGACCGAAGCCGGCATGAAAAGCCGGATGGTTCTCCAGATCCACGACGAGCTTGTGTTCGACGCGGTTCCCGAGGAAATCGGGGAACTGAGGCGGATTGTGATCGACCGAATGGAAAATGTAGTAAAACTTTCAGTACCACTAACAGTTGAATGCAATTATGGGAAAAACTGGCTTGAAGCCCACTGATGAGCTCATCATCTTGGCACAAAGAGGAAACGGTCTGGCATTCACAGCCCTTTGGGACCGCCACATAGAACAGTTGAGGTCCTACATCAGGGCCCGCTTCAAGAACATCGACGACTATGCCGCCGATGACATCTGCAGCCGCAGCTTTGAAAAGGCTTTCAGACAGATCCAATCCTACGACCAGTACAAGAGCAGGTTCCTGACATGGCTCTGCACAATCGCCAAGAACACCGCGCTTGACACTCTCGAGCAGGAACAGCGTGTGCATCCGAAGAACCAGATCGTCTATCTTGATGACGAGAGCAAGCCGTCCGGAGCCGAGGTCATCCCCGACCAGACAGAGGACGCGCTCAACTCCCTGATCAAGACAGAGAATGAGGAGGAGCACGCCAAATACATCGAACGTCTGCCGGAACTCTACCGGGAAATCGCCCGCAAGAGGCTCATTGAAGGCCTGAAGTACAATGAGATAGCCGAGGCCCTTGACATGGAGCTCAACACGGTCAAGACCCGCATCCGCCGCGCGAAGCAGATGATCGATGACCTCCGCAGACAAGAGGAAGAAGGAATATGATGACGTTCGCCGACTTCGAGTCTTTTCTCAGGACCTCGTTCCCGGATGTGACTGACGTGATGGTGGAGCGCTTCCGTCTGATGGACAGCGGCTACCGTGACTGGAACTCCAAGATCAACGTCATATCCCGGAAGGACATCGACAGTCTCTACGACCACCATGTCCTCCACTCCCTCGCCATAGCCGAATATCTCCGCACGCAGCGTCCGGAGACATATTCATTGTTCACCGCGCCGCACATCGCAAATGATTCCGGTGTGGCATATACCGCCCAAGCGTCCACTACGCCTCTGGCGGACTCCCATCCTTGCCACACAAAGGCATCCATTCCAGAATCACCACACACAAGCACAGAGCCTCGAATTCCGACAGGAGGATGTTCTGTTCAGAAGCCTCAAACTCTCAGGGTTCTGGACCTCGGCACCGGCGGCGGTTTTCCCGGCATCCCGCTGGCCGTGATGTTCCCGGACGTGCGGTTCACCCTCTGCGACTCGGTCGGGAAGAAGACCATAGTAGCCAGAGAGATAGCGAATATGCTTGGCCTTGACAACGTGGAGATTGTCAACGCACGCGCCGAAAGTCTCCCCGGGAAGTTCGATTTCATCGTATCCCGCGCCGTGGCCTCCCTCACCGACTTCTACCCTTGGGTGAAAGGGAAATATTCCCGGTCCATCCTCTACCTCAAAGGCGGCGACATCAACGAGGAGATCTGCGACCTGATGTCCCGTGAGCGCCTCCGCAAAGGTTCAGTCTCCACCTGGCCCGTCTCCCAATGGCTCTCCGACCCCCACTTCGCCGGCAAGTTCGTGATTGACATCAGCCGCTGATCCGCATCCCCGGTCGCCGAACCTGCCGAAGCGAGCCTGAAATTATCCTCATCAAGGACATCCACGGCATGAACCATCAGACGACGGATCTCGTCAGCCGTCTCGGCGGAGACACTATCATATTCCTTGATGATCATTGAATATATCGTAAAATGATCGTCATCATTATGACTCAAAGTCACTTCCGCATCCCTGTACATCCCATTGATTGGAACACGACTGAAGTCGAGGGTGCGAAGCATGTGGAGATGCCAGACCCCAAGAGTCCGGAATGGTCTGAATCAGTGGTTTACGACCTTTCAAAAGGACATTCAATGAAAGTCTCCCCACTGCACGTGGTGACATTCTATGGTGCATTGGCGTCAGGGAATATAGTCGGCGCGCATCTCATTTCAGGAGCCGGAAGGGATGTTCCTCTGTCAAGATACGGCAAAATCGACAGAAGCCTGATTATCAATGCGCCAGGATGCGGCGATAAAGACGGCCTCGTCTGCATGGCATCGGCATCAAGGTTCAATGAATATGGCAACTCCTCCCGCGCCGGTGAGACCTTCGCAGGATTCTTCCCTAAGGATGAGCCTGAATATGCCGTCTTCTGCGCCATATTCACAGACCGTCCATATTCCGGCTACATGATGACTGGAGCGGCAGAAAAGGTAGCGGAGGAACTCTCCGGCCTGATCTCCACCGGAATGGTCAGGGAGACATTCCCGGATGATTGGCGGAACATCTCCAATTAATCGTGCATGAAAGACTGTTTCTGGCGCACAGAATATGATTCCATAGACCTCGGTGCGTCAGAAGGCCACTCTGGCGCACGGCAATGGTGTCTGTGACGGTCGTCAATTACAGATTGACGACTTCGGATTTGTATTTTATGCGGTAGTCCGTTGAGTCAGCGTCAAGGACGAAAACCTGATAACTGTTCCCTCCCGGGTACACACGGACCACGATGTGCCCCCATGGCTTGAATTTGCTCCAAAGTTCCTCTCCGAGTTTCTTACGGGCCTGATCAACGGTTATGTAGTAGTCGCGCTCCCCTCTCCAGACCTGAGGGTCGGATATTCTTGTCATAGTGGACGGGACCGGATGGTTCTGGCTTCTGGCGTCGATTATGATGACCTGAGGCGACAATGTCTGCATGAAGAAGGCGTTGCAGGTGTCATAATACCCATGGTGGTTTGCTTTCATCACTGTCACCTTGCCACACACTTTGGCGACCGGTGTCTCGAAATCCCTCTCCATGCACTTGAATATGGACGGCCAGTTTCCCCCGGAGAGGTCGCCTCCGTTGAAGTACGAGAATCTCCCGTAGCGCAGACGAATGGCGCAGGAGTTCATGTTCTCGTCAAACAGAGTCGGGTCTCCGCTGTACATCTTCACGGATTTTTTGCCGTGCCCCGTCCAGACCTCACCGTTCGCGGCCAGATTCCTGATCTCAAACTCCCTGGCGTATTTCTTCGGATTGTGAACCATCGCGAACTGCTTCCTGCTTCCGATGGCGAACTTCTCCGCTGCCATGCCCTGTTCCACAGAATAGTTCACAAAACCTATATAATGCTCAATGAAGCCCTTGTTCGCTTTCAGGACATTCTCTCTGGATGGAAAATCATAGTCTGGATATGCCCTGTCAACCAACTTGTTGAAATGTATATGCTCGCCCACGAGGGTTATTCCCGAAAGCGCATAGCCATGCGTGCCGGGTAGTGCGCCTTTCACTGTGCCGATGTGGTCATTGTGAAGATGAGTGACCAGCGCATAGTCAAGGTTCTCCTTGTCAGGAAGTTGCGCCATAAAATGCTTCATATAGATGGCCTGCCACTCACCCGGTTTCTTAGTGTTGTCAGGATGTTGCTTGTCCTTCGCCTTCGCGTTGTCACCGGCGTCGATCATCATCGAGGTGCCGTCCGGCATCACGATCAATGCCGCATCGCCTCTTCCCGTGGCGATCGTGTGGATGTCCAAATACCCCTCCTTCCACTCCGGAAGATATTCAGGAGTCTGTGCGAAAACACCGAGTGTGTTAGTAAGCATTGCAAATGCCAATAAAGTTCTTCTAATCATAATCGTTTTTGCTGTGGGACAAAAGTACATAAAAACTTGCGTTTTCAGACCAACTGAGTAACTGAGTAAGCGTTAAAAAATAAGTTGAACTAAGAAGCTGTTTTGAATTGTTTGAAATGTTCTTTGAGGTGAATAATCTTCATTTTCTTCCCGCTTCTTCAGTCAGATAGCACCGTTATCTTCCTTGGAAGAAGCGGTCGAAACTGAAGTTTTTCACTCTCAACCCAGCGCCCGAACCGAGGGCAATCGAACTTGTTCGGATTGCCGAGGTGAGCAGCAGGGAAAGAGCTTGCTCTTAACCTTCAAACAAACAATTCAAAACAGCTTCTAAATTTTGTGCCAGATTTATGAGGATAGATTTCTTTTGGAAGAAGGAGTGTGCCGGTGGCACATGACTGATGAGAAAAGAAATATAGACCATAAAGATATACAAAATGTTCAAGTTATTTTTTAATGATTACTGAATATAATTAGGGCTGAAATCGGACATGGAATCACGTCAGTCATCTCAGGGGGAGCCTGTCTTAAAAGTATAATTACCACCTCCGAGGATTGAGAATTCGTTGTCGCCCCTGTATAGGTGGTGTACAGACTTTTCAACTCTCGCCGAGACTTTAAAGACAGTCCGGGGGGAGGCGGGCAGCAATTATCGCCGTGGCACTTAATTTATTGATAATTAACGAAAAACCACAATCGTCCAGTGTTGATATCTGCACTGGAACGAGGTAATATATTAATAGTAATCAATAAGTTAAGTGCCACGACCTGATAACGAGGTTAATGGCCAGGAAAAATTTCCCAGGCCAAATAATTACAGAAATGGTTGGATAATAGCCGTGAAATACCTAACTTGCCCATCAGTAACATGTCTTAAACTATGATTGGAACGAGGCGGAAGAGCCACCTGGGGAACACGGTGGCACATATATTTCAAAGAGCCCGGTCAGGGTTCGTCGTGTTCTATAATGTAAAGGATTCCCTGTTTTTCATCACACTACTTTTCGTGACAGCCAGAAAGCATGGAATCAAGGTTCTGGGGATGTGTCTGATGTACAATCATATTCACATGCTTATCGAGACGGATGATGCCAAAGTGGTCAGAAAGTTCGTCAGGGACTTGATGTCCGTCTTTTCAAGACACTACAATCTCCGCTATGGAATTCCTGGGAAGCTGTTTGACCGTTACGGAGTTTCGTTCAAGAGAGGCGATAAGGCGATCCGCACATCGTTGGCGTACGTGAACAACAATCCCGTGGAGGACCACATCTGCCCAAAGGCTGAGGATTGGCGGTGGAACCTTCTATCATATTCGGTCTCCAATCATCCATATTCAGAGAAGATAGCACTGGCGGCTGTGTCACGCCGTCTGAGAAAGGCTGTGGCGACGGTGAAATACTTCAAGAAAACAGGAAGTCCTTTAACCTACACAATTCTCGATTCTATTTTCGAAGGGACAAGCGTCAATGAAGCCATGCAACTGGTGGACCACATCATCAGTGAATATCCAATCATCGACTACGAGCGAGCCATCGGCTACTACGGTGGCTACGAGAAGATGCTTTCCGCGTTCTCCTATAACACTGGCAGTGAATATGACATAACCGAGCCGTTCGATCCACACTCTGGCCAGGCATACAAAAAGATGGCGACATACTTCGCGAATGACCGCAGATTCAAGGACATAGGCGATGTCTTACGGCTGCCGTTGCCAAATTTGACCGAGTATCTTGCCGAAATTATCCGACGGTGTGATGTCAGGCAGTGCCATGCGATGAAGTTCCTGCACATCAAAGATGCCAGAAAACGCCCACTTGACGGCCGATATACAAGCCGTGGCACGTAACTCATTAAATACCAACAACAACACTCATCCATCCAGTACTCAAACTGGCACCAGACAATCACATGTTTAGACTGATTATCAATGCATTAGCTGCCATGTGCATCTATTACGCGTCCCCCTACATATGGGAGTCATCGGTGCCATTGTCTGTTTCCGGACTTTACTTATCGGTATTAAGTAACCTTCAAAAAATAACCTGGATTATCTTAAGGAATCTTTTCGGTCTATATCTCTTACAGTCATGTGCCACCGGCACACTCCTTCTTCGAAAAGAAATCTATCCTCGAAAATCTTCTCTTAGAAGCTGTTTTGAATTGTTTGTTTGAAGGTTTGAGAGTGAAAAACTTCAGTTTCGACCGCTTCTTCCAAGGAAGATAGCGGTGCTATCTGACTGAAGAAGCGGGAAGAAAATGAAGATTTTTCACCTCAAAGAACATTTCAAACAATTCAAAACAGCTTCTTAATCTGAGGCAACTTATTTTTTCATGTTACTAATTACTACATTTCCTCTAAAAAACTGTTCCTTTCTTATTGGACGGGCGTAAAAATCGCAGATTTTTATGTAAGTTTGTGCTTACAATCCTTGGTACGGAGTACTTCGAGCAAATCCAAGGTTTGTTGTCACAGACTTTGACGTAGAGAACACCTCTGCGAAAGTCAGTGCTTGTGAGAGGAAGACCGGTCATCATACAGACGAGTGACCATGACTGAATTTAGTAAGCGTTAAAAAATGAGTCCACTTGAAAAAGTCGTTTTTTTGAAAAACATGTGCCTCGCAGATACTTCTGTAAGGGGTAAAAAGTGGCAAATGGCACTATTTCAAGTGGGCTCAAAAATAAGTTGGTAAAGATTTGGCGGTATTTTCGAGGATAGATTTCTTTTGGAAGAAGGAGTGTGCCGGTGGCACATGACTGATGAGAAAAGACATATAGACCGAAAAGACAATCAAAGATTAACAAGTTATCTTTTAAGGATTACTTAGTAAGCGTTAAAAAATGAGTTGAACTAAATTTGTGTCAGATTTATTAGGATAGATTTCTTTTGGAAGAAGGAGTGTACTGGAGGTAGGCGACTGATGAGAAAAGAAATATAGACCATAAAGATATACAAATTGTTCAAGTTATCTTTTAAGGATTACTTTAGTCGGATTATGATGAACAGAGATTCCCGAAACTGAAAACGGATATATTAAAACACTGTAATATTCAATGAATATGAAAAAGATTGCTAAGGTTGTGGCGGTGGCTGCCATGGTTGCGCTGACCGCTTCGTGCGCTCCGCAGAAAATCGCGGTGACCGCGCACAGGGGATTCTGGAACTGCGAGGAGGCCGGCTATGCCGAGAACTCCATCAGATCACTTGAGTTAGCTCAACAGAACGGCCTGTGGGGCAGCGAGTTCGATGTTCACATCACTTCAGACCTAGTCCTGCTCGTGCACCATGATCCGGACATTGACGGAATGCGGATCTGGGACCACGACTACGCCGACTTCAAGGACTGCCGCCTGAAGAATGGGGAGAAGATCCCTACTTTGGACGAGTACCTCACCCAGGGCGAGAAGAGCAAGAAGACCGTGCTGGTGTTCGAGCTCAAGAAACAGATTGACAAGGCCCACGAGGACTACATGGTTGACCAGAGCGTCAAGGCTCTCAAAGAGCACGGGCTGTACAATCCCAAGCGCGTGATCTTCATCTCCTTCAGCCTGAACATGTGCGAGAGGCTCGCCGCCCTCTGCCCTGGATTCACGGTTCAGTACCTGGACAAGGACAAGAGCCCTGAGGAACTGGCAAAACTCGGAATCAATGGTGTCGATTACCAGTACAAGGTCTTCGCCAAGAACCCGACCTGGTTCAAGCAGGCCCGTGACAACAAAATGAGCATCAATTGCTGGACGGTCAACAAGGAGAAGGACATCCAGAACATGATAGACCTCGGTGTCGATTGCATCACGACCAACGAGCCGCTCCTCGTCCGCGAGAAGCTCGGCAAGAGGGAGAAGGTGAAATAATCCTATTTCCCGACGTACGACAGACAGCCTGTTTCAGTAATATGAAGCAGGCTATTTGATTTCCAGAAGGTCGGACCAGGAGGTGGTGTAGAGGCGGGAGCAGAATTCGCGGCGGATGCCATCGGAGTAGTGGCCGGGGCGCTGGGTGGCGAGCCTCAGGACATTTTTGCCGGAGGTGTTGACCAAGTCCATGATCTTGGAGATGCGGTCGTCACGGTCGCGGGTCTCCTGATCGAAGTCGAACAAGGTGGTCTGAATGGCATCGGCCTCCACGATGTCGGAGACGGTCACACCGGCCCTTTTATATTCAAAACCATTGCGGAAGACCATCCTCAAGGCGCGCAGGGCGGCGGCGACAATCTCTTGAGTGCTGTTGGCGGGGACATCGAGCCTGACGCTGGCGTTCGGGAAGTACTGCGGCAGGTCATCCCGGAAGCGGTTGGTCTGGATGAAAACGCCCACTGAATATGCGGCAGTGCCGTCCGAGCGGAGTTTCTCGGCGCACTTTCCGGCAAAATCGGAGACTCTTAAAGTCATCTCCTCCAGGTCCATCACCATCTTGTCAAACGAACGGGATGTGCAGATGCTCTTGCGCTTCTCGTCACGCTCATCCTCAACCATCCGTCTGCCCTGAAGCTCGGACCAAGTCCTCACTCCGCCTATTCCCATCATGCCACGAACCCACTCCACAGGCCTTTGAATGAAGTCCAAGGCCGTCTTGACCCCGACGGACTCCAGCTTCGGAGCGCCTCGCCGACCTATTCCCCAAACCTCTTTTATCGGAGTCAAAGCCAATGCCTTGCGGATCTTCTCTTCGGAATCGATGACACAGACGCCGCGGTACCCTTTGTACTTTTTTGCGAAATGGTTGGCGACCTTGGCAAGGGTCTTTGTGTCGGCTATTCCGATGCTGACAGGAATGCCCGTCCAGCGACGGATCCTCGTCACCAAAGCCGAACATATTCCCGGAATACGCTCTGGCGCGACACCGTCCATGTCCATGTAGGCCTCGTCAATTGAATAGACTTCCAACCGGGGGGCCGTCTCCGCAAGAAGCGACATCACCCGCGCGGAAAGGTCACCGTAAAGAGTGTAGTTGGACGAACGCACGACAAGTCTCCCCTGCTCCACCAAGTACCTGATCTTGAAGAACGGAGTCCCCATCTTGACGCCCATCGCCTTGCTCTCGTTGCTGCGGGCCACAACGCAACCGTCATTATTGGACAGCACCACGACCGGACGGCCTTCCAACTCCGGCTGGAAAGCCCTCTCGCACGACACGAAAAAATTGTTGCAGTCAACTAGCGCGTACACACCTTCTTAATGACGTAGGTCACAACTCCCCAGACTGTAAAATCATTGGACTCGGTCACTTCGATGGGAGGATATTTCTCATTGGCCGGAAGCAGCCATATTCTTTGATGTCTGAGAATATCATAGGACACGCCAGGTTTGGAGGCCTTTACAGAGCGTGCCGCATCGGCAGGATCCCTGAAAGAGATGTACTTAAGGGCGAACTCCCCGTCGATAAAGCAAACCGCCATGTCCCCCTCCTTCGGTTCGATTGACTTGTCCACCACCAGCACATCGCCCTCGTTCACATCGGCGTCCACCATCGAATCCCCTGCCACACGGGCGAAAAAAGTCGCCGCAGGATGGCGCACCAACTCCTTGTTGAGATCGATGAACGAATTGATGTAGTCTTGCGCCGGCGACGGAAACCCGGCATGCACGCCACTTTCCATCATCGGAGCCAAAGTCTCTTTCTTTCCTTCCTCAGCAGCCATTTTTTCATGAATATGTTTACTCGGCATTCGTAAGAAGCTGTTTTGAATTGTTTGTTTGAAGGTTAAGAGCAAGCTCTTTCCCTGCTGCTCACCTCGGCAATCCGAACAAGTTCGATTGCCCTCGGTTCGGGCGCTGGGTTGAGAGTGAAAAACTTCAGTTTCGACCGCTTCTTCCAAGGAAGATAGCGGTGCTATCTGACTGAAGAAGCGGGAAGAAAATGAAGATTTTTTCACCTCAAAGAACATTTCAAACAATTCAAAACAGCTTCTAAATATAGTCACAAAAAATCTAAAAGTCAAGCAGACCTGAACTTTCCAAACGATTGGATAATTGGTGACGGAATCCGGGAAGGGAGGTATATTTGTGGACTTATTCCAAGATCGGACAGGACATGAATAAAGAGACAAGTGCAGGTATTACCAAGAAGAGACTCGCACAAAACAACACAGAGACAGGGGATTACCTTACAGAAAGTTCCGATGAGGTGACTTTGGGCAAAGGGCGGAACGTCATTCCGGAGGCGGAGAAGGAACCGCTCTGGAAGGCTTATCTGGAGAAGTTCAAGGATCCTATCATCATCATTCTGCTGGTGGCGCTGGGGCTTTCGATGGGAGTGTCGGGATACGAGATGGCATATTCGGGAAGGGATGCATCATGCCTGATCGAGCCGCTTGGTGTGCTGGTGGCGATACTTCTGGCCACGGGAATCGGGTTCATCTTCGAGGTCAAGGCCGAAAATGAGTTCAAGATTCTGAACAAGGCCAAGGACGATAGGCCTGTCAAGGTGCTGCGACTGAGAAAGGCCGGAGACAGACATCCTCAGACTTACGAGATTCCCAAAAGTGATGTCTGTGTCGGGGATGTGGTCGTGCTGGAGAACGGCGATGAAGTCCCGGCGGACGGAATTCTGACCAGCGACAGGAACCTGTCCATAGACGAGTCCAACTTTACTGGCGAGCCGTTCACGAAGAAAAGCGCCTTGCCTGAAAACGACACGGAAAGCACATACCCGGAGAATTTCCTGCTAAGGGGCACAACAGTGATTGAAGGCAGCGCGACTTATAAAGTCACGGCGGTCGGCACGGAAACGGAAGAAGGGAAAGGTGCGAGAATAATACAGGAAGAGACTGACGTGGAGACTCCTCTGAACGCCCAGCTGAACCAGCTCGCCAAGTGGATAACATACGCCAGCTACATCATCGCTGCACTTATCGTGATCGGACGGATGAGCATATTCTTCCTCACGAATGATGTGGGGACATATTCATTCATCGAGGTTTTCCGCACCGCGCTCAACTCGCTTATGATCGCCGTGACGCTTATTGTCGTGGCGGTGCCGGAAGGGCTGCCGATGAGCGTGACGATCAGCCTTGCGCTGAGCATGCGCAAGATGCTGAAAGAGAAGAATCTGGTGCGGAAACTTCACTCCTGCGAGACCCTCGGGGCGACAACCGTCATCTGCACGGACAAGACCGGAACGCTGACAGAGAACAGGATGAGCGTGGTGGAATCCGAGTTCTGGGGCGTCGATGAAAGTCTTGTCGCCGACAGCATCGCAGTGAACTCCACAGCAGCGCTGAACACTTCCGAGGATGGCGAGCCACGCGCGATCGGCAACCCGACTGAGGGAGCGCTGCTGCTCTGGCTTCGCGGTAAGGGAATAGACTATTCCGAGCGCCGGAACGCCTACAAAATTCTGAACCAAGAGGCATTCTCCACGGAAAGGAAGAAGATGAGCACCGAAGCGATTGACACTGTTTCCGGCCATGAATATCTCTTCGTGAAAGGCGCGCCGGAGCTCCTGCTGGAGACTGCCGATGACATCGAGGGCGGCCCGTCCAAGGAAAGCGTGCTCGCCACCCTGGCGACATGGCAGTCAAAGGGGATGAGGACATTGGGATTCGCCATAAGGAATATGTCAGCGGACGACTCCAGACTAATATTCATAGGCATTGTCGGCATCGCAGATCCGATCAGAGACGATGTGCGTCAGGCGATCGACACCTGTTCAGGTCACGCCGGGGTCAGGGTGATCATGGTGACCGGGGACAACGCCCTTACCGCCAGCGAGATCGCCCGTCAGGCCGGAATCATCGGCGCCAACGAGACCAATCCTCTGACCATCACCGGCCCCGAGTTCGCAGCCAAGAGTGATGAATATCTCAAAAAGGAAGTCATCCCGACTCTGCGGGTTCTATCCCGGGCGCGTCCCGAGGACAAGGTCCGCCTTGTCACACTGCTTCAGGAGATGGGCGAGGTTGTGGCGGTAACCGGCGACGGAACGAACGACGCTCCGGCTCTGAAAAAGGCACAGGTCGGGCTCTCGATGGGTGACGGAACGGCGAGAGCCAAGGAGGCCAGCGATGTGACAATCATCGACAACTCGTTCTCCAGCATAGGCAAAGGCATCCTGTGGGGACGATCCTTGTACTTGAACATCAAGCGTTTCATCCTGTTCCAGATGACGATCAACGTCTGCGCCTGCCTGATCGTGCTCCTTGGCGCGTTCATCGGTCTGGACTCACCGCTGACCGTCACTCAGATGCTGTGGGTGAACCTGATAATGGACACATTCGCGGCGATGGCCCTGTCATCCCTGCCACCTGACCGCCGGGTTATGGAAGACAAGCCACGCGACCAGAAGAGCCACATCATCGACCGACGGATGGGTAAGCGGATAGCCTTTTCGGGAATATTCTTCTTTGTCTATCTGGCTCTTCTCTGGCAGCTTCTCTGGCATATGGACATCAGCTCCGTTGCCGACCTGCTTCACTGGAATGTTGTCGGAGAGTTCTTCAGCGGAGCGTTCTCGGCCCACACAAAGGCACATCTTTCAGGCTACGAGCTGGGAGTGTTCTTCACGACATTCGTGCTGATCCAGTTCTGGAATCTGTTCAACGCCAGATACTTCAAGACTGACGGAAGCGTACTTCAGGACATTCTTGATTCCTTCTTCAACCGCAAGAGGTTCAAGGCTTCCGCCTGCTACGGATGTCTTTGGGTCGCCGGAATCATCCTGGCCGGCCAGTTCCTGATCGTCAACTGCTTCGGAGCCTTCTTCGAGGTCTCCCCGCTTCCGCTCTCCGACTGGGGCTGGATTCTCCTCTGCACCTCGCCGGTGCTCATCATTCCCGATCTCTACCGGTTCATCCGCTCCAAGGTTGTGAAGTAATCATGCATGGAGCACGATTGAATGCCTCTTCATACGCATCGAGACCATCCGCTACAAGGTTGGTGGTGGGTGAAGTAATCATGCATGGAGGACAAAACACTGTGTATCAGCCGGATAAAAGCACCTGCTCCCACCCGTACAGGGCAGGGGCAGGTCTAGTTTATTATCTATTAATCAGAGTGTTGACCTCCACGGGTTAAAACGACACCGGACGGATCGGCAAACCGAGGTAACGTGGGAATGAAGATAAGCCGATACGATCATCGTTGCTCTTTTTTATGGCAAATGTGCCTGCTATTGTAATATCCTTAATCTTGCCTTGTGAGGTCCAGTACAGCCCATTGTATATTGTTGGATTATATGTTGGTGATGGGAGGAAAATGCTGTTTCCTTCATAGCCAGGGAATTCGCTTGTCACGATGTAGCCGTTCCTTGTATCATCCCATGTACACTTACAATGTTCTACAAGTTTTAAAAGCTCATTGAAGGTCGGAGTACGCCATGTTCCTCCCCAGTTAGCTGTGGCGGCATCATCATCTTTATTCAAGAACAACTTACCATCTGTAGAATTGTACTTTGTGTAGTTTCCGTTCTCGTACCATTTGTAGTTCTCCAGAGTGTACGTGGATTTAGGTGTTGTCTCACCCCAGGCGAAAAGAGACCCGACATCTTTTGGTTTGTCAGCACCTATGTTGCAGGTAGCCCATTTTAAGCCGTCACCCATCTCGACATATTCATGCCCATAGAGCTTATCCGGCTCCAGACTGCCCGACACCACCTTAAGACGGATGAAGTCAGATGAGATTTCCCAACCAAGGGTAGAATCCTCTATGAGAAGCTTCGCATAAGTAATATACGACCACGAGCTGTCAAAGAATGTAGCCGAAGAGTTCTTGATAGTCTCAGCCGAAGCCTTGACCGCGATCACACCGTTTGATTCTGACACGATTCCTATGACGGTCAGATCAAATGTCTTCCATTGACCGCGCCCCCAATCCACGTAGGCTTGCATCTTGACATTGCTTGTGTTCAATTTAGACACCACACTGGCCGGGCGGATCTCAAACATCATTCGGAAGGTTTTGGTGTCTCTATACACGTTATGTACACCATCTGAATACTCTGGGCGATAGGTCACAGACTGGATCTTGTTCTGGATCTCACTCAAGGCTTTGTTTATCTTGTCGATAGCGTCACGAACATCCTTATCACATTTATCAATACGCGCCCTTAATTCAGCGGCGGTTTTATCGATCTTGTCATTAGCCTCTTTGATCGCTTTATCCAGGTCGGCGTTCAGACCAGCTATCGCGTCCTCAATAGCCTTTTTATAAGCGTTAGTTATCTCTTCCTTGGCCACGCCCAACGCTGATGACAGATCAGCGATCTCTTTAGAGTTGGCCTCAATAGCATTCTCAGTCTCGGCCAAAGCTTCCTTCAGTTTGGTGATGTCGCCCGTGTTCGCGTCAATCAAGCCTTTGATGAGGGCCTTCTGGGCCTCTAGCTGGCTTTCAAGGTCTTCCTTCTGGGCCTCAAGAGCAGCCTTGGTCTCCTCAATTGTCCAGTAGGCGGTGAGCTTCTCGTTCACCCAAGCCTTAAGGGATTTCTCAAGGTCATCAATAGAAGTCTTAAGCTTTTCGGCCCAAGCCTTTTCCAACTCCTCGGAAGCTTTGGCGATCGCGGCGGTGTAAGCTGCGGTGATGTCAGCGACCTCTTTGCCAATCCTCTCGTTCAGGCCAGCGACCTCATCCGCGATCTTACCATTGAGTTCGGTGAGAATCTTACCCAGATCCTCGGTGAACTTCTTCGTGAGGCGTTCCTCAAGGTTTTTCAGGGATGTGTTCAGGCCGCTGATCCCGGAATTGATCCCGGCGATCTGCTCCACGATGCCGTTGTACTGTGTAAGCGTCGCGAACGAGGCGTTCGCCCAGTCCTTTGTGCCTTTGAGTTCCTTATCGACATATTCCTTGAGGTCGGAAATCTTCTTCTCCAACTCGGCGTCTTTTGCCTTAAGGTCTGAGATAGTGCCGTTTATGGCGTTCAGTTTGCCCCCAACCTCAGTCTTGGCGGCCTCAAGGTTGGCAAGGACCTCGCCCTTCGCAGCGCTAATCGCATCGATGAGTTCTTCCTTGTTCTTTTTGTCGCTCGCCTGAAGTTCCTTCACGGCACTCTCAAGATCCGATTTCACAGCGGCGATGCTTTTCTCGTTGTCAGAAATGGACTTACGGAGATCCACCGCGGTGCCTTCCAGGTCCGTGATCATGTCCTTGAGGTTCTTGTCGGCCTGCTCCAACTTAGGAAGCGAGGCATTGATGTTTTCAATCTGCTGATCGATAGACTTTATCCGGTTGTTCTCAATCTCGTCAATCCTCTTATTGAGGTTCTCGATGTCCTTGTCATAATCCGCGCAGCCGGAGGCCACAAGGGCGATCGCGCCGAAGAGGGCGGCAATGTATTTTTTCATATTCATTGTGTTTATATTCATTAAGTTATTTATTTTGTTATTATATTGCAACGACCTTTATTAAGCGGTTCGCCTCCGGCAATTTGTGAATTATCGACCCATCTTTTCACAGCTTCCACGGTCTTTTTATTGCAGTTTCTGACGTAAATATTAAAATCGCGGTTTCTGCAGTTAATACCGGAGAAAGCCCACCACTCATAGGCTTTTGGATGTGTTCCCCCGTTGTAATTGGTCAGATCCCAATTATCCAAATACACATCTCTAAGCGACGCACAATTACAGAACATCTCAGTAACTCTATCAATCTGGCTCGTATCCCATCCCGAAAGGTCCAATGTCTTTAAAAGACCGCAGCGATAAAACGCTTGATACATTTCCTTAGGTTTAGGCTTCCAAGACGATATTCTCAAATCACTCAGTCGGGTACACCAAGCAAACATATACATAAAATTATCGACTTTCGAGACATCCAGCTTTTCCAGATCCGCAGACTCAAGTCTGTATTGGTTCCAGAATCCCAATTCTCGATAAATACCAGATTCTGCCACAGCGACATTCCTGCACACCTTTATTTTCTTCAATGTGGCGTTATTATCTTCTTCATAACTCTTTCTATTAAGATTGAGCAATAGTTCGCCAATTTCAGATCCTGTAAAGTCAATCCTACCATAGGTGTGTTTCCTGTTCAGAATACCGCCCTCCTTACTATAACATCTCACTCCTGCAAGCTCACTTTCCGGCAGCATCTTTCCGTCAGTTGTCTCATAGCGGATCAACGGCGGTTCAAGCGCCTGCGCCTTAAGAGGGACATACTCCGTGCTGACATTTCCGACAGCCACAGCCACACTCGCCGGAATCTTGCCATCAATGAAAGCCTTATCGACTTTGGACGCATCAATGGTCACGGTGATGGCTCCGGACTCGTTCTTGAAATCAGTTATGTCCAGATCCACATCCTCTCCGGCCACCGCTCTGGTCTTTGTGTAAAGCAGACGGGCTGACAGCAACCCCACCGTGATGTTTGCCGCTTCACTTGCCGGGCGCACGTCGAATCTGAATTTGATGTACCTGTACTTTTCGCTGTCAGGAAAATCCGGATCGCCTTTGTCGTAGTAAAGGATCTCCTTGCCGTCCGATGACAAAGGGAACCAAGACACGGATTGGATTTTCGCGGCCTGACTGGCTTTCAAGAGTTCTGACAATCTGCCCTCCATCGTTTTCACTCCATCCTCAATATTCTTGATCCTCAACTCGATGTCCGTTTTCTTATTATCAAGTTTTTTGTTCACCGATGTGATCCGCTTGTTGATCTCATCATTAAAGGCACCCTTATAGCCAGTGATCGACTTGGAAATCGCATCCGTATATTCCTTGGTCAAGTCAGTCTTCGCCTGTGCCAAGTCATCCTTGAAGGCTTGGAGATCAGCGGCGTTCTGCTTCACGGCCTCGTCGAGTTCCGAAAGCTTGTCATTCAAAGCCTTGATGTCGCCGACATTCGCATTGACCAATCCGTTCAAGAAAGCCGCCTTTGCCTCAATCTGACCTTGAATGTCGGTCATTTGGGATTCCAATGCAGCCTTGATCTCCTCTATTGTCCAATAGCCGGAAAGCCTTTCATTGACCCATTTCTTCATCGAAGCCTCGCAGTCACCAATGGACTTCCTGAGGCTTTCGCTCCACCATTTATCAATCTCCTCACGGGCTGTGGCTATGGCGGCGGTGTAGGCCGCGGTGATGTCGGACACCTCCTTGTCGATCCTTTCATTCAGATCTCCAACCTCCTTTCCGAGTCCGGATTTGACGCCATCCACCGCAACTTTCAGATCCTCTGAATATTTCTCCGTCAGACTGGTCTCAAGATTCGTCATTGCGGTCTTGAGGCCGGTTATCTCACCATCAATCCCACCAAGCTGCTCCACAATGGATTCATACTGCCCCAATGTCATGAAAGTAGCGGAGATCCAATCTTTGGCTCCTTTCAACTCCTTGTCGATATAGTCCTTAAGCTCAGAAATTTTCTTCTCAAGGTCATCGTCTTTCTTCTGAAGATCCGAAATAGTGTTGCATATCGAAGTGAGTTTGCCGTCCATCTCGGTCTTCTCTGACTCAAGCAGGGCGAGAAGCACTGCCTTGGCCTTGCCGAGGGAGTCAAGGAGATATTCCTTGTCAACATTGTCGCTGTTCCTGAGGTCTTCTACCGCCTTCTCAATGTCAGTCTTCAGATCCGAGATGTTTTTCCCGTTCTCGGCGATTGACTTTTCAAGTCCGCTCGCCGTTGTCTGAAGGTTCTCAATCATCCTCTTCAGATCAGCGTCAGCCTTCTCCAGTCTCGGGAGAGAAGCGTTGATCGACTCTATCTGCTTGTAGATCGATGCGATCCGGTTGTCCTCGATGCCGTCAAGCCTCTTCTCCACTTCATCCAAGTCTGGAGAATAATCCGTGCAGCCGAAAGACACTGACAGGCACAAGTACAGCAGAATCCAGATGCCTGCTTTCTCAATAAATTTCGTCATAATGTATCATGTATTGATATTCAATAAAATTCATGCAGAATGCCATCAGAGGTTTCCATCAGCAGGTTATCAGTTTCCGATCATATTCGATGGGATTCAATGAACAAAAATAATTATGGAGAAGGTAAATGCAAAAGAATGAGGGTAGTAGATTTCGTTCAGACACGAAATTTACTACCTTGTAACGAAACTTACCATTAAATTTACCAGTAGGTATGCTTCGACAAGATCAGCAACCGGAGCTCGGCAGCCAAAGCTCAGCAACCAGAGTTCGGTAACCGGAGCTCGGTAACCGGAGCTCGGCAGCCTCATGCTGATGACACAAAGCGCAATGACCAAAATAACGACCGACATCACCGGTCACCGAGCCTGTGGTTGCTGAGCTTGCCGAAGCATCTGTGACAAATGTTGTTTTGGAATAAATCGCTGTAAGTCACCGAGCCTGTGGTTGCTGAGCTTGTCGAAGCATCGAAGTGACCTGACCAGAGGAATAGGAATCACGTCAAAGCAGCATCATCACCTGCCCGGAAATGACACGCAGAAACATCTCCATCGGATAGACAGTGGCATAGGCAACGGACGGCTCGTCGTCATCGACAGTCGTAAGCGCATAGTTGAGAGCGATAGGATTGGCCATAGAGGCGCACAGCATCCCGACGTTCTCCGCATAGTCCGTCTTGCAGAATTTCGCGGCGACAAAGCCGACAAGCAGCACCGGCACAATGGCCAAGATCACACTGATCCCGATCCACAGCAAGCCTTCCGGCCTCAAGACAGTCTCGAAAAAGTCCGGCCCCGCGCTGAGTCCCAATCCAGCCAGATAGATCGTCAAACCGAACTGCCTGAGCATCAGATTCGCGCTGTGCGTCGTGTAGGTGGTCAAGTGGATCCTCGGGCCGAACGCCCCCATCAGGATACCGATCAGAATCGGACCGCCCGCGATTCCGAGCCTGATCGGGACGCTCATTCCGGGAATCGAGATCGGAAGGCTGCCCAGAATCAATCCGAGCATAAGCCCGATGAAAATGAACAGCAGATTCGGATTGCGAAGTTCCTTTTCCTGATTGCCAAGCACTTCCGCCACGCGATCAATCGCCTTCTGCTCACCCACTATCGTCAGTTTATCCCCAATCTGAAGCCTCAGGTCACGGGACGGAAGCAGGTCGATTCCAGCCCGGTTCACACGCGTGATGTTGACCCTGTAGGCGTTGCGCAGATGCAGTTCCCCGAGTTTCGCACCGTTGACGCTCGTCTTGGTCACGAAAATGTGCCGCGAGACAAGCATCCCGTCCAGATGGTTCCAGTCGATGTCCTTCTTGTTCCAGTCCTTCACGACCTTCTCCCCGAACAGCTGCTCGGCAGCCCCGGCATCCGTCTCTCGGGTGAGAACAAGCACATGCTCCCCCTTTTCCAGCACGGTGTCCCCGTCCGGGATGATCACCTGACCGCGGCCTTCACCGCCATATTTCCAAACCCTTGACACTACAATTCTGATGTGCGCGTCCTTCATGATGTCCCGGATCGTCTTGCCGAAGACAGCCGGATTGCTCACACTGAACTCGTTGATGAATGTCTGGTTGTTGTGCGTGTCCTTTGGGCCGCGGTTCTTACGGAATATGACCGAAAGGACCACCACGCAAAGAATCACGCCGATCACGCCGAAAGGATAACCCACAGCGCAGGCCGTGGCCATCTGATTGGAGACATCCACCGCTCCCGGATCTGTCTGGAGCAGGGTCTGCTGCGCGGCTCCAAGCATCGGCGTGTTGGTCGCGGCTCCGGTGAGAAGGCCAGTCGCAACAGGCAGCGAGACACCACATAATTTACTTATTCCCAGCGTCATCAGAGTTCCCACCAAAAGCACGGCGAACGCAAGGATATTCAGTTTGATTCCACCCCTCTTCAATGAAGGAAAGAAACTCGGGCCGACCTGCAGACCAAGTGTGAACACAAACAGCACAAGGCCGAAGTTCTGCGCCAGCGCGAGCATCCTCGGATCAACGCTCAGTCCGAAGTGTCCGACGATGATTCCGGCGAAAAACACGAAAGTGACGCCGAGGCTGACACCTTTGATCTTGATCTTGTTGCACAGAAGCCCCACGACGCAAATCAGCGACAGGACGAGAATCGCCTGAATGTAAGACGGTTCCGTGAATATCTCGATGAACCAGTTCATAGTCCTTTTAAATATACAGCATGCAAAGATAGTCAGAAATATTCATTAATTTTGTCTGACGGCAGCCACTGTTGCCGCAGGTTCAAGGATTTTATGAATATGCCAGAGACTAAAAAGAAGAATGGCTTGAAGAAAACGGGGACAACCTCGGCGAAACGCACCCGGAGGAAAAAATGGAAGCAACGGAAGGTGAATCTGGGAGTCTGGACGGCGGTTGGCATCTCGGCAGGTGTCATTCTGGCTTTGACGCTTATGTTCCACATACGGGGAAGCGGGAGCGACCAGGAGACAGGGGCCAAGGTTCCGCCAGGAGACTGGCGCTACGGGATTGACATCTCTCACCACAACGGTGGGGGGATTGTCTGGGACTCGTTGTTTGTGCTGACAGACAGGCGTGGCAGGACGATCAGGGACATTCACGAGGCCTATGACATCAAGCCTGTCAGTTTCGTGTTCATCAAGGCGACGGAAGGGGTGTCCATGATTGACAAGGATTTCAGCAGGAATTGGAAGGAGGCCGGCAGATCTGGCCTGAAAAGGGGCGCGTATCACTTTTTCAGAAGCTCGAAGGATGGCGCGGCGCAGGCGGATCTGTTCATCAGGACCGTGGGCGATCTGAGGTTCAAGGATTTGCCTCCCGTCCTTGACATCGAGACCATCCATCGTGGCGGTTCAAGGAAGAGACTGAACGAGGAGGCGCTCAAATGGCTCAAAACCATTGAAACTCATTACGGCAAGAAGCCAATCGTTTATGCCGGTTCCTCGTTTGCGAAAGACTACCTCAGCAAGGACATCACGGAGAACTATCCGGTCTGGATAGCCCACTATGAAAAAGCCCAACCCTCTTTCGAGGGCTGGACTTGGTGGCAGTTCACCGACAAGGCTGTCGTGAAAGGTGTTCCCGGACTTGTTGATCTCAGTGTTATGAGGAAGTGACGAAAGTCGCTTCGGAGCGAAGCAGCCGAAAGGGTTTGGGGAATCCTTTCCCCATGCCACACCGGGGCTGTCACGAAGTGACCGGGGGTGAGCAAGAGGCTGGTTCTTCAGCCTCTCATAGCCTTTCGAAAGGCTTGGCGGAATCACCTGTCCAACGGTAGAGACGGGTTCTGGAGTACTGCTTTCCGGTCTCTGCGTTCTTCCCCGGCTCAGCGAAATAGAACAACCCATTCCCGACAGGACACATTCCGGTGGAACCATACTTGAAATAAAAACCCGGAACAGGAGCATCCTGCGACCCGATCACCTTATGCTTTGTCCTGTCGTAAAGCACCCCGGCCAACGACTTTTTGACAGGCTTTTCAGCCACGTCAAACACGAACATGTCATAATTCTTGAATATGCTCTTGCGCCCCTTGTACACAGCCATGAACATCTTCCCCGTCTCCGCGTCGTAAGCCAGGTTCTGGACACCCCACTCCGTGTTGCCGGTGTAGGCGAAGTACTTGTCCAAAGGCTTGGCGGGACCCTCGCCGTAGAAGTCCCCGAATCTGACCTTGCCGGCAAATTCATTCAGACTCCCGATGTCATAGCGGAGCAGCACCTGATGGTTGTTGTCGTTGCGGCCAAGGTCGCCGTAGATGCCGTAAGCCACATAGAGATAGTTCTTTCCGCCTTTCTTGCCGAGTTCCGGAGCGATCGTCACGCCGTCGATTCCGGAGCAGCCGTAAAAATGCTCATATTCCTTGTCGGCAAAGCCGGTCATGTGGTAGTCCCTCGTGGCGTCCTTGACGCAGACGATGCGGAAAGCGTCATTGTCCTCGGAATCCATGCCGACCTCAGTCACCTTGTCCACATCGATGATGGCGATGTAGAACATCGAGCGTCCCTTGGCAAAAGAGGAAAGACCAGCTCCGATGACATCATCCTTGCATTCCAAAGAGGCATAAACCTTTCTGTCCGAGGGATTGAACGTCATCGCCCCAAGATGTCCCTGAATCCTGTCGATGGAGCCGAGTACCTTCCCTTCCATGTCAGTCTTGATGAAACTGGTCGTGAAAGAGAAGTACATGCTGCCTACAGCCTTGTCATAGGCGATTCCCTGAACGTGGTTCTTCGCGTCTTCAACGTAAATCTCAGTCGGAAGATTCTGTTCCGTCTGTGAATATGCGGCCACGGTCCCGGCCACAATCACCAATGCGGTCAACGCTATTTTTCTCATATTCTAAAATGTTATTGTTCTGTCCTTTGGTCACTTCGACAAGCTCAGCGACCAGTATCACTTGCGGTCACAGGACTTCCGGCCACTGAGCCTGCCGAAGAGACCTCCTGCCCAAATGACCTATCTACTATTGTCTTAACTCCCCAATCATCGCTCTGGCCACGGCAGCTGAAGCCCCCTCCCCCCCGAGCGCGTCACGGATCTCCTGATAGCCGGACAGCATCGCGGAGCGGTACTCCTCGTCCTCGATCATCCTGCGAACCTCGTTCAGCACGTTGTCCGGCGTGAAATAGTACTGCAGTAGCTCACGGAAACAAATCCGGTCAAGGATCAGATTGCCGAGGCTTATGTACTGAATCTTGATTATCATCTTGGCGATCAGGAAATTAATCTCGGCCCCCTTATAGGCCACAACCTGCGGTGTGCCGATCAGAGCACATTCCAGCGATGCCGTCCCGGAGTTGACCACGGCTGCCTTGGCGTGACGCATCACGGCATAACTCTGGCCGAAGACCACGCTGACATGTTCACGCCCACCGATATACTTGGTGTAGTCAGCCTCCGAGCGCGCGGGAGCGGCGGCCACCACAAAGCGGTATTCTGAATATTCAGGAATCGCGTGTAGTTTGTCGGCGAATGCCATGAAGGTAGGCATCATCGAGCTGATCTCCCCGTTTCTGGAGCCGGCCAGAAGGGCGATCATCGGTTTGTCCGGGAGTCCGGTCTTCGCCAGAAACTCCTCACGTGTCTCCTTAAAGGCCTCCGAGTTGTCAATGGCGTCGATCAGAGGATTACCTTTGTATATGAAGTCAACGCCTTTCTTCGTGAAGTACGGAATCTCGAACGGGAACACGATGAAAAGCTTGTCCACAAAGGCCTTGAGCTTCTTCACACGGCTCTCCCTTGAGGCCCAGACCTTCGGGGCGATGTAGTAGAAGACCTTGAATCCGGCCTTGTGGGCAAACTCGGCAACCCTGAAATTGAAGCCCGGATAGTCGATCAGGATCACCACGTCGGGCTTCCAGGCAAGGATGTCGGACGTGCAGTCCGTGAATCTTTTAGCGAAGGCCCTCGCATGAACCAGTATCTGGGTGAACCCGATGACGGCGCCGTCCTTATAGTCCTTGACAAGACCCGTTCCGTCCTGATGCCCGTGGTACACCTCGTCCATCAGCCCTCCACCCCAGAAACGGATGTCCGCCTGAGGATCCTCGGCATAGAGACCCCTCATGAGATTGGATCCGTGCAGATCCCCAGACGCCTCGCCTGCTATGATGTAATAACGCATAATCTATCCCGTAACGCGGACCGCTCCGTCCGCAGACATATTCATCAGACGCTCACGGCGCCTATGCAATCCTTAAAAATCCTTGTTGAACCCAAGTCCGTCCAGGCGGGCGATCTCCTCCCTGTCGGTATTGTCGACGTTGTGGGCGACAATGGAGATGTAGCCATCGGCCAGGATGTGGTGATCAGCCAGAATGTCTTCCGCCGGGGAATCGTCCTTGAATTCACCGACCATCATGTAAAGGGTCTCCCCGTCCTCGGCCTTCGGGAAGGATGTGTGCCCCAGATCCTCCGGACGAACGCCTCTTTTGGCGAAAAGCTCCGCGTCCCAAGGCTTGAACTCCTTCTCCCAATGTCCCAGCCCCTGATGCCCCACACGGATGCCCTTGACAGCCGATGCCGGAATATTAGGGAAATTGACATTATAATATATTCCTGACTTCGGATTGTGGTGCTTCCAAAGTTTTCTGAATATGTCGGGAAAATATTCATTGACAACGGAAAAGTCCGCGTCCATGCTCATCGTGTCGAGCGAGACGCCGATGCCTAATATTCCGTTCAAGGCCGCCTCCTCCGCCGCGCCAAGGGTTCCGGAATAGTTCGCCGCCGTGGCAGCGTTGGAGCCGTGATTGACGCCGCAGACCACGACATCCGGCTTTTCCGGCCAGAATATCTCGTCCAGTCCATATTTTACGCAGCTTGCCGGAGTAGCGTCGAGGTAGGACCACCGCACCCCATCATTGGCGGGAAGTTCCTTGTAAGCGATCGCTCTGCCACCCATCGAGACTGCCATTGACATTCCGGACTGGTGAAATTTCGGTGCGACAGCCGTTATTCTGCCAAATTGACGCATCATGTCAGACAGCGCATGGATGCCACCTGCCTGATAGCCATCGTCATTTGTCAGCAGTATATTCAGTTCATTCGACATGCTATTAATATTTTAGCCCACAAATATATTAAATTCCGCAATTTTTTAATAATTTTGCATTGCTTTTGCAGTGAAAGGCTGCGGTTAAGTTGATTTGTTGAAAGTGTATTAACAACTTATTTAATATCTATTAAAAATGGTAAAACTTGGTATTAACGGATTTGGCCGTATCGGCCGTATGGTTTTCCGTGCAGCAGTTGAGAATTTCTCAAATGACATCGAGGTTGTAGGTATCAATGACCTTCTCGATCCAGAGTATCTTGCTTACATGCTCAAGTACGATTCAGTTCACGGAGCATTCAAGGGCGACGTAAAGGTTGAGGATGGACACCTTGTTGTCAACGGCAAGAAGATCCGTGTCACCGCCGAGATGGATCCTGCAAACCTTAAGTGGAACGAGGTTGAGGCTGACGTGGTTGTTGAGTCAACCGGTTTCTTCCTTACAGACGAGACAGCCCGCAAGCACATCCAGGCCGGTGCTAAGAAAGTCATCATGTCAGCTCCTTCAAAGGACAGCACCCCTATGTTCGTCTATGGTGTGAACCACAAGACCTACGCTGGACAGGACATCATCTCCAACGCTTCCTGCACCACCAACTGCCTTGCTCCTCTTACCAAGGTGCTCAACGACAAGTTCGGTGTGAAGAGAGGCCTTATGACAACCGTTCACGCTGCCACCGCTACCCAGAAGACCGTTGACGGACCTTCAAAGAAGGACTGGAGAGGTGGTCGTGGAATCCTCGAGAACATCATCCCTTCATCAACAGGCGCCGCCAAGGCTGTAGGTAAGGTTCTTCCTGAGCTCAACGGCAAGCTTACCGGTATGTCTCTCCGCGTTCCTACATCCGACGTTTCCTTCGTAGACCTTACCTGCGAGCTCAACACTCCAGCCACCTACGATGAGATCTGCGCCGCCATGAAGGAGGCTTCCGAGGGCGAGCTCAAGGGCGTTCTCGGTTACACTGACGAGCCATTGGTATCCACCGATTTCCGCAACGACTCACGCACTTCCATCTTCGACGTGAAGGCTGGTATCCAACTCGATCCTACCTTCGTCAAGGTTTGCGCTTGGTACGACAACGAGTGGGGTTATTCTAACAAGGTGCTCGAGATGGCACGTGTTATCGCAAAATAATCCTTATCTTTGCTGATAAGAAGGCCGGGCCTTTGGCCTGGCCTTTTTTATCAGCCATTTTACAAGAACATCACAACCCTTGAAGGTGAGCCTCCAGGGCTAGATAAATAGCATTATTATTAAACAAAATGCGCTGATTCAGGCTTATTGCTCCTGACCGCGCGAAAAGGTACCACATCATGAAAAAAGTCGTTTTATCATTCATGTGCGCCGCAATGGTCTTCTCCGGATGCGGCACAATGTCAAAGACTGGACAGGGAACGCTCCTCGGCTCCGGAGCAGGAGCCATCATCGGAGCCGGAATCGGCGCGGCCATCGGTGACGGCAAGGGCGCGGCCATCGGAGCAGCCATCGGAACAGCCGTAGGCGCCGGAACAGGCGCTGTCATCGGCAAGAAGATGGACAAGAAGGCAGCCGAGCTTGAGGCTCTTGAGAACGCCCAGGTAGAGACCGTACAGGATCAGAACGGTCTCCAGGCCATCAAGGTCACCTTCAACAGCGGTATTCTCTTCCCGACAAACGGCTCGACCCTGTCACAGACCTCAAAGAACGAACTCTCACAGTTCGCCTCCAAAATGAGTGACATGCAGGACACAGACATCACCATCTACGGCCACACTGACAACACAGGTTCAGACGCTGTCAACGAACGTCTGTCCAACGAGAGGGCCCAGTCCGTGGCCAACTACCTGAAGAACTGTGGCATCGCCTCTTCACGTATGACCACCGAAGGCAAGTCCTACTCCATGCCCGTGGCCGACAACTCCACCAAGGAAGGCCGCGCCCGGAACCGCCGTGTCGAGATCTACATCACCGCCAACAAGACGATGATCGAGAAGGCCGAGAACGGCACGCTGTAGGGAATGAATATTCTTTATGAATATAACAGACGCGATGTCTGATGCCAATTGAATATTACCGTATTCTATGGCAATCAGCCATTACACGTTACTGAATATTCATAAAGACAATACTGAATGCCGCGGAGCACAGAATCCGCAAAGCGAGTTAGGTTATATCGCACCTGACTCGCTTTTTTGTTTCTCGTTACCCCGTATTGACATTATGACAGCTGTATTTGCCGTAAACCAATAACCACATAGCGCATTTATCGTGACTCACCAGGCACAACATCAAGCTTTCTGAGGTATGAAAACCACTTCCATCACAATTTGGTACAGGAGAGGGGCCTCTGGGGTACGAACTACACTTCCAAATGTGGCACGGTTGGTACACCACAATGGGTACTGGTGTACGAAATGTATGGAAAGAAGGATTTATACACAAGATGAAGCCACACCGAAGCCAACACGCGGCAGATGAGACCGGCGTGCGGAGGAAAAGGCGAAGGAAGAAAAGGTGGAAAGGGCTGAGGAGGAAAGGGCTGAGGGATCAATACTGTCGAGGGCCGAAGATGGAGGTACCGATGCGGACGATGGTGGCTCCGTGGCGGATGGCAAGGGGCCAGTCGTGGGACATTCCGATGGAAAGTTCGGTGAAGTCTGTCAGCTGGGGGTAGCGGACATTCAGTTCCTGTTTGAATGACTGGATGCGGGCGAAATCTGACTCTACGACAGTGTCGTCATCGGTGTGGGTGGCCATGCCCATCAGGCCGTGGATGCGGACGTGCTGATAGGAACGGCCGCCGGCATATTCATCAAGGATGGACTCGATTTCCTGCTCGGTGAAGCCGCCTTTGCTGAGTTCGGCGCCGAGGTGAAGTTCCAGCAGGACATTGACGGTTCGGGAATTGACTGAGGCCCAATTATCAATCAGATCAAGCAGGTGACGCGAATCCACAGACTCGACCAAAGAGGCATACGGAAGAACCAACTTCAGTTTGTTGGTCTGAAGATGGCCGATGAAATGCCATTCGATATCCTGCGGGAGTTGAAGGGCCTTGGCGGCAAACTCCTGAGGACGGTTCTCTCCGAAACAACGCTGGCCGGCCTGATAGGCGGTCAGAATGTCCGGGAACGGATGGAATTTGGAAACTGCCACCAGTTTAACCCCCGATGGCAGTTCCTTTTTGATATTATTAAGATTCTCTTCTATCATTCCGTAAAGGATTTACTGGAATCAAAAAAGTCTTTATTATTTGAATATTGTTTACGTCCCTCCCTCCTAAATCAGGAATCCTGTTAAAAGTGTCAAATAAAAGAGAATACTCCTAAAATTCAGACAACAAAACCTAAACAAATTCAAAATATTCATTTAGCCTGGCTTAGCGGCGGCCTTTCTGCTGCTCCCTCTGCATCTGTGCCTGCATCCTCTGAGCCTCCTCAAGACGCTGCTGCCACTTGCTCTTAGGCATCTTCTTGCCCTCGGTGGCCTTCAGTTTGGCAAGAATCTCGTCCGGATTCACGAACCACTTTCTGATCACCCAGGTCTCAAGCATTGTGATGAGGTTGGAAAGAAGGTAGTAGTAACTCAAACCGGCTGAGAGGCTGTTACAGATGAAGAACATCATAATCGGCATCATCCACACGCTCATAAAGCGCATCGAAGCCATCTGCGGGTCGTTGGCGCCTGGCTGGGACGCGGTCGTGATCTTCGAATAGAAGAACATTGACACCGCCATCAGCAAAGCGAACAATGAGAGATGGTCTCCGATCAGCGGAATCCTCGTGCCGAAATCGATGATCGAATCGTACGAACTCAGGTCATCGGCCCATAGGAAAGACTGCTGGCGCAATTCGATAGATGCCGGGAAAAAGCGGAACATCGCCCAAAGGATCGGGAACTGGAGCAGCATCGGCAGACAGCCACCCATCGGGCTGATTCCTGCCCTCTTGTAGAGATCCATCTGGGCCTGCTGCTTCTTGAGAGCGTCCTCCTGCTTAGGATATTTTTCGTTCAGTTTGTCAATCTCCGGTTTTATAGCCTGCATCTTGGCCGAAGAAGAGTACGACTTGTAGGCGAAAGGAAGGACCACGATCTTTATGAATATGGTCATAAGCAGGATTATGATTCCGAAGTTGGAGATGAACCTGTGCAGGAAGTCGAACAGAGGGATGATCACGAATCGGGTGAACCAACCCACGAGCCAACCTCCCAGAGGAATGATCTTCTCGTACTTCTGGTCGTATGACTTCAAGGTTCTGAAATGGTTAGGACCGAAGTAGAACTCGAACGGAACCACTGTCTCATGCTGCCCAGGCTGGAAATCCATCCTCATACGGGCCTCACCCGTCATCAGGTTATGGCTCTCGTCATCCTCCGGGAAATAGTTCAGAGCGAAATCAGCCGACGCGAACTCCTGCGGAGCCCTCATTATGGCCGAGAAGAACTGTTGCTGGAAAGCGAACCAAGACACCCTGGCATCTACACGCTTCTGCGCGTTGCGTCCTTTGGCGATGTCCTCCGGCTTCTTCTCTCCGTTGAAATAGTAGTCGAGCTTAGAGTACTGAACCTCACCCTTATATCCCTTCTCCATCCTCGGCATGGTCACGAAATAGTCCACATCGAAAGAGAAAACATTCTTTGGAATGACATTCTCCATCCCGACGAACGAGAGGTAGTTCTTCACTGAATATGCCCCCTCGGCGATCGTGTACCTCTGCTCGATGTAGCCACCTCCGGCGAACGGAAGGCGCATCGCAAGAGATGTGTCCGTCCTCTCGGCGACCACAAAGTTGAAATCAGCCGTGTTGATCGTCTCGCCGGCATAGATCTGAATATCATAGCGGCTCATCTCCGGCTTGAAGAGGTAAAGCTCGCCGCCGCCGTAAGCGTTATATTCCTTCAGTCTTGCCGAATATGGCTGCGCTCCCTTCGTGGTGAAAGCCACCTCGAACTTGTCGTTGGACAAAGTGACGATCTGTGCCTCGCCTGAATGTGCGGCCTCAAGAAGAGAATCCTTGTAGATGCTCACCGGAGCAGCCACCTGCACTACCGAAGCCGTGTCTGAGGACAGTCTCTGCGCCGCCTCAACGGCGGCTATCGAATCTGCTTGAATCTGCTTGACAAGCGCTATCGAGTCCAACTGTGCCTGATAGGCCGCCTGTTTCTGATACTGTTTGTTCTGATAGAAGGTAAAGCCGAACAGGAGCAAGCCTATCAGGACAATACCTGTGATTGTGTTCTTGTCCATCCCCTGATTACTTCTCTTCTTCGCTCACCTCTGCCTTGCGGATCTTAGCCTCAAGATCCTTCAACTCCTGCTTCGCGGCGTCGATCCTCTCCTGCATCTTCTGGATCAGAGGAGCGGAGTTCTTCGATGACGAGAAGAAACCGATGTTGTTCTCGTAGGTGTCAATGTCCTGCTGGAGTTTATTGTATTGCTGAACAAGACGATCCTTCTCGCTGAGCGGCTTTCTGGAGAACCCTCCGTTCCTGCCCCCATTGCCGGAACCCTGTCTCGGAGCCCTCAAAGAAAAATCCGGGAACTTGGTCTGCATGGCCTCTGTGTAGGCTGCCTGGACGGCATCCTTCTCCTTGAACGGAACGAAGCCTATTCCCTGCCACTTCTCGACAAAGGCGCGGGCCGCCTCACGATCAGCAGTGGCGTCGCCTGAGAGGACATATTCATTGATCTCTTCGATGAGTGCCTTCTTGGCCTTGAGGTTGCCGTGGAAGTCGTTCTCCGGTTTGGCGTTCTTGTCGCGCTCGTTGAAGAACTCGTCGCAGGCGGCGCGGAAACGCTTCCAAAGCTGCTCGGACTTCTTGCGAGGCACGGCGCCGATCTCCTTCCACTGCTTCTGCAGGGCGATCAGGGCCTCGGTGGTCTTCTTCCACTCCTTGCTGTCCTTCAAGGCCTCGGCCTGCTCGATCAGGGAGAGTTTCTTCTCCATGTTCTCGTTCATGGAGTCCTTGAACCGGGTGTAATATTCCCTCTTGCGGGTGAAGAACTTGTCGCAGGCGGCACGGAAGCGGTCGTAGATCTTCTGGTTCTCCTTTCTGGTGGCGAAACCGATGGTTCTCCAGGTCTTCTGGATCTCCTCGATCTCGGTCGAAAGGGCGTTCCACTCGTTTGAGGACTTGACTTCCTTCCCGGCGATGGCCTCCACCTGCTCGCAGAGCTTGGTCTTTTCAGCAAGATTCTCCTGCTGCTTCTCCTTCTGTCCCTCGAAGTAGGCCTGATATTTCTTGTTGATCACGGCTGTGGCGGCCTTGAAGCGATCCCAGATGGAATCACGGTACTCCTTGGCCACTGGACCGAATTCCTTCCACTGCTCGTGAAGCTTCTGAAGCTCGCGGAAAGCCTCGACGACATTCTCATTCTCTGAGAGTTTCTCCGCGGCCTCGCAGAAGCCTTCCTTGGCCTCGAGATTCTTCTTGAAATCAAGGTCGCGAAGGTCACGGTTGATCTTCACCATGTCGTAGAACTTCTCCACATAGAACTGGTATGTGTCGTTCAGGTCACGGAACTTCGTGGCCGGAACCGGACCGATCTCCCTCCAGCGGTTCTGGAGCTCACGGAAAGCCGGGAATGTGGAGTTCACATCCTCCTGCTTCTCCACGAGGTTCTTAAGGTCCTCGATGACAGCCTGCTTCCGGACGAAGTTCTCCTCCCTCTGGGCATCCTGCTGGCGGTTATATTCAGCGCGCTCTTTCTTATAGTTGGCATAGACACCCTTGAACGCGGTCTCCATGGCCTCGAACGGATTATCCTTCACTTCCTCGGTCTGGGCCGCAGGGGTCACCTCATCGATAACATCCTCCCTTGACGAAGGCTCGTCAACCTTCGCTCCAAAGCCGGCCTCGGCCTTCTCCTTCGAGAGTTTCTTGTAGAAAGCGGACTTGATGGCCTCAGCCTCCTTGTACCTCTTCATCCTGTCTTCGGCCTGGGAAAGTTTGTCGAACATGTCCGACAACTCGGCGAGCGTGAGACTTCCGAGATCGACCGGAATCACTCCGCCTTCCTCGTCCCCGACGGCTTCCTCGCCTCCATCAATCGCGTCAACCACCTCCTGTGGGACTTCCGGGGCATTGTCCGCGGCCTCGACAGCCACTTCCTGCACCTCAGGATTTTCTACATTCTCATTGAGAGCCTTTGGAGCTTCCTCTACATCTGGGGTCTGGTTAACCTCAGGAATATTACCTTCACTCATAAAGCAGTTTAATTATAAGAGTTTCAACATATCCGCAAATATACCTAAAAAAACAATTAAAAAGCCTATTTTTGCAAAAAGGAAAAACAATATTCTATGCGAATTGACATTCTTACAGTCGTTCCGGAGCTTCTGGACAGCCCGCTGAGCCACTCGATCGTGGACCGGGCGATCAAGAAAGGTCTGGTCGAAATACACGTCCACAACATCCGGAAATATGGCCTCGGCCCGCGTGCCACGGTGGATGACTACTGCTACGGCGGCGACGCGGGGATGGTGATGATGATCGAGCCGGTGGAGAAAATGATCGACGAGCTGAAGGCGGAGCGGGAATATGACGATGTCATCTACATGTCCCCGGACGGGGAGCGTCTGACTCAAAGAATATCCAATGAGCTTTCCCTGAAGGAGAATCTTATCCTCCTCTGCGGTCATTATAAAGGAATAGACCACCGGATCAGGGAGCATTTGGTGACCCGCGAGATCTCCTTGGGCGACTATGTGGTCAGCGGCGGCGAGATTCCGGCGGCCCTGCTGACGGACTCCATCGTGAGGCTGATCCCGGGAGCGTTGTCCGACGAGACCTCAGCCCTGAGTGACAGTTTCCAGGACGGGCTCCTCTCCCCTCCTGTTTACACGAGACCGGCCGACTACAAAGGCTGGAAGGTGCCGGAGGTCCTTCTGAGCGGCAATCCGAAACTGATCCGTGAATGGCAGGACGAGCAGGCTCTTGAGCGGACAAAACTTCTCCGGCCAGAGCTGCTTGGGGACTCCGGCGGAAAGCGCGGTTAGTATCTCGTCAAAGATAAGAGGCAGTGAAAAAATCCTCATTTTCTTCCCGTTTTTTCAGTCAGATCCGACCGCTGTCTTCCTTGGAAGAAGCGGTCGGACCTGAAGTTTTTCAATCTCAACCCGGCGCCCGAACCGAGAGCAATCGAACTTGTCAGGGTTGCCGAGGTGAGCAGCAGGGGAAGAGCTTGCTCTTAACCTTCAAACAAACAATTCAAAACAGCTTCTAAAAAAACTCCCGACAAGAATAATCGGAAGATATTGATAATCAGGACTAAAGGCAATTACCTAGGTAAAACGTTTAAAACTTTTCCGGAAAAAGACTTGTTTAAACGTTTTTTTTGACTATTTTTGTCGTCGGAAATGTGAGATACATCACACTCTAACGACAATGACCTTCTTTCAAAATAAGGTAATACACTACTAACTAACCTAAAAAAGTCCGCAGCGATGTGGGCTTTTTTATTTTCATGCCCAGTACCTCTTTTTGCAAGCCACGGCCACGCCATTCAGCCTTGCACGCCACCGTAGCCTATACTGCCGTGGCTGACCCTATCTTCAAATGCCGGGTAGGCCACACAACTCTGCACTGCACACGCCTCTGAGGCCTTGTCCTGTGGCCGTGGCTTGCAAAAATGCGAATATGAACCTAAGAAGCTGTTTTGAATTGTTTGAAATGTTCTTTGAGGTGAAAAATCTTCATTTTCTTCCCGCTTCTTCAGTCAGATAGCACCGCTATCTTCCTTGGAAGAAGCGGTCGAAACTGAAGTTTTTCACTCTCAACCCAGCGCCCGAACCGAGGGCAATCGAACTTGTTCGGATTGCCGAGGTGAGCAGCAGGGAAAGAGCTTGCTCTTAACCTTCAAACAAACAATTCAAAACAGCTTCTAAATGAACTTAACACTATCGATTTTTACCGCCAACTTTGCAGTTGGTAATGACATAGGTCAATTCTACGATTTTTACATACTAACACTTATTTGAATAAAGCAATGAAAAAACTCGCATTGATCCTCATGACGCTGGCTGTTCTGGCGTCCTGCAAAAAGACAGAGGAGCCTTCACCGGCCCCAGAGCCGAAACAGGAACCCGAATTGGTCCCTATCCAGATCGCCACAACCATGACCAGGGCGACAGACTATGCGTTCGAGACCAGCGACAAAGTCGGGCTGTTCGTTGTCAATGGAGCCTAAGAATCTTCAGGCCAGCGGAAACCATGTGGACAACTGCAAATTCACTTTCGACGGCACGAAATGGAACGCCGGGAACGAGATCTACTGGTTTGACGCGACCACCAAGGCGGATTTCTACTGCTACTACCCTTACACCTCGGTCGAGAATGTCAATGAATATGCCTTCGAGGCTCAGAAGGATCAGAGCACCGAGGCCATGAACGGCAAGTTAGGCGGTTACGAGGCATCCGACTTTCTGTGGGGAAAGGCCGGGAACGCCGCTCCGACCGACAGGATTGTCAGACTGTCTTTCGCCCACATGATGGCTGGAGTCAGGTTGTCCCTCGTGAAAGGTACCGGATTCTCCGACGAGGAATGGGCCGCAGCCAGCAAGGAGGCCTTGATTCTGAACACCAAGAGGAACGCAACCATCAATCTGGCAACCGGTGTTGTCACGGCTACCGGCGAAGCCGGAGGCACAGGCATAATTCCTTACAGGCACGGTGAGGATTTCAGAGCCGTGGTAGTGCCGCAGGAGATCGCCGCCGGGACACCTGTGATCAGCGTCACCGTGGCAGGTGTCTCATATAAGTTCAGCAGAAGCGAGGCGATGACTTTCACCGCTTCCAAGCAGCACAACTTCACGATCACCGTCAACAAGAAAGCCCCGGGAGACTTCGAGTTCAAACTCAGTGACGAGAGCATCACGGCATGGGAGAACGACGCTGTCTCCCACGACGCCACGACAACCGAAAACAATGTACCCGGGTGCAAGATGCCTTCATTTGCCCCGGGTACTTTTTGTCTGTGGCATCGACTCACGGCCGTGGTTTGCAAAGAGATGAGTTTCGCCATGGAATAATCGGACTAAAAACCACAGAGTCCCCCCCCTCCACTCTCGAATTTTACCACATGTGCGTCTCCAACCACATTGAGAAAAATTTGTCATACACTTCGTACACGCCCTTGTCTTTGGTCACGATCTGCCGGTCAACCAGTGACTTGATGGCAGTCTGAACGGTCGAAGGACTCTGAAGCGCATATTTCTTCACAAACTTTCCGCTGGTTATCGCAGTGGCCTTCTTCTCTCTGTTGATTGCCATAAGGAGTTCCTTTTGCCTTCCGGTCAACTGATAAAGAAGATCACTGTATATGCTGCTGTTCTCATCGATTATGCTTTTAACAGCGACATCAATCATATTCAGTGTGCAGTCCGCGCCTTCCGGCGTGTCAGAAAACAACCTATTCATTACCCGCTGCATAAACCAGGTCACGCCTTCAAACTTTTTGTAAACATATTCTGGAACTTCACGCTCGACACTCTTGCCATATCGACCAAACAACGACTGTGAGAAATCGGCGTATGCATCACAAGGAAGGCTCTCCAGGCTCATTGCCGTCGTCGAAGCATAGAATGGCCTTGCAGGCGATATGAACATTTCCGAAAGAAGGTGCCTTGATGATCCCGAAAAGACCCATACAGTGTTTTTACACCTCTGAATAAGTGTACGCAACACCGCCTCGACATTCTTTTCCGGATAAAACACGATCTGTTGGAACTCATCTATGGCGACAATATTCGGCTTGTCAGATTCACTGAGGTACTTGAATATTTGATCCAAGGAATATGACGGTTCCTCAGAGCGTGATGGTTCTATGCTCCAATTTGGATTTCCCATAATGTCCACAGACATCACAGGACGCAAAGACGACACCGTCTTCACAAACCGGGACAACGCTTTCTGGCCACGAGGCATCAACTGCGACAGTATCGCCTTGCCCATAGAGAACACAAGATCCTGCAGATTGCTTGTCGCATAGATGTCAATCAGTAAAGTGTTGTACTCTTCCGCAACCTCCGCCTGACCGAAGCTGTGCATCAGGAGTCCGGTCTTTCCCATCCTGCGTGGTGACATCAACACCACATTATTCCCGTTCTGAAGCAGTCCCGTCAAAGACTCGGTCTCTTGTACACGGTCACAGAAATATTCCGGACCCTCATAACCATAAGTAACGAATGGATTCTTTAGCATAGTATATTATTCAATCTTGACAAAGATAGTATATCAGCCCATAATACGCAATTAACATTACGTTTTTTACGTATAGTTATCCAAACTTGATCCTAGTGGCATTTCGTAATAACGCCTGCTGAGCCGCCTATCCGGATTTTACAAAACACTTTCAGCCTTGCCGCCTCTGTACCACACTCAGGCGGCATATTCGCTGAAAACTCCTCTCCTTGTCAGGCTACTTTTTCAGGGGCATCCAGCCCCTAGCCACACCAGAAGCACTATGCCATGAAAGCGATTCGTAAGATCACGTTGAATCAGACTCTGACTTTTTCAAATGGCTCGGCAAACATGAACCTGATATTATGCTAAAGCAAACTCTGGATGGCAAAAAAGGATGGGATTGCTATGCCTGGAATGGGAACCAGAAACTGAGGGGAACCGATGGAAAACCATTATCTTATACTGGCACGAAGATAATAAGATGGTTCCGAAATTCCGGGTGACACGAACGATTTCGTCAATTTAGGCATTACATAACTTATACATTCAACAGTTCCCATCAAAAAGCACAATAGTAATATCCTCACACGATGAACAAAGGTTTTTTCAGCACTTATTTCTTTGATGCCATCGGGCATCATTACGCGGATCTTCGAAGGGAGAAGGAGCAAGGTCAAGGAGATGCTTTCCATCGCTTCCACGGCTGACAGGAAATGCCAGATGGACGTGGCGCTGCGCTACTATTCCTGGGCCGAGACTCTGATGCGCAGCCTTCCCTCCCCCGATGTCGTGGCGATCGCCGAGGCGAAAAGCAGACGAGAGACGATCCTGAAAGGGCTGAATGTGGAGTTCGACCGGCAGGACATTTACGACAAAGGGATTGTGGAGTTGACATTCACTTTCGACGGGAAGCCTGTCAAAAACATTGACTATAAATTCTTTGACGGAAATACTTGGAGCAAGGTGCTGTCTGCCAAGGACGGAAAAGGATTCGTGGAGGTAAGGCCGGGCTCAAAGATCGACCAATACAGAATCATGTACGAAATCACGCCGGCACATCTCCAACATCTGTTCAGGGAGGTAAGCCTCGTCGAGAAGGCACTGGCTCCGGAAGCAGAGGACACCGACGGCGGGACACGATCTGCGAAGACTCACTCCGGTCCAGCCGTAACCACTACAGCATCCGAATCATCAGCAAGGAAAATCGATTTCTCCGCCGTCAAGAAGAAAGTGCTGGACGTGGTGGCAAGGGAAGAATTCCAGACGGAGCCTGGCTCCGCCCGAGGAGGTCTCACTCCAAGTGTCTTTTCTTCTGAATATGAAGACATTGTACACAAGGTATGCAAAGGCGTCACCAGCGGAGCGGATGAATCGCTCTATGAATATTTCACCCCGGAAGGCTACGAAATATTCAACCGCCTCATCCGCTATGGCAACGCCAGGGTGCTGAACTTCGGCGAACTGTATTTCTACGGACTTGGCGAAGAGGTCTATGCGAGAAGCGTCCCGATGGTGTTCTCGTTCAGGGGCAACCAAAGGCAGTTCGCGCAGAACATTGACGCTCTTTTCTTCTCCCCGAATGCCGAGCTGAAGGATGAGTTCAGCGACCTTTATCAGGCATTGTTCAAGAACGCCGGTCCTCACATAAAAGTCATCACAGCCCTCTCCACAAAAGGGATAGGGCTGACACGGAAGGAAATCATTGCCGCCACAGGTCTGACGGACAACGGAGCGTTCAGCACGGTTCTTGAAGAACTTGAGAACTGCGGTTTCATAAGGAAATATTCCCCATTCGGCAGCAACGTGTCGCAGAACAGGAAAAGACTGGACAGTTCCTCGCTCTATCAAATGATTGATTTCTACACCTTATTCTATTTCAGGTTCATAGAGAAAAACAGCTATCAGGATGAGCGCTTCTGGACAACCTCCGTCAACAGCCCGCTGCACAACATCTGGTGCGGCCTCTCATTCGAGATGCTCTGCCTTTGCCATCTGAAGCAGATCAAGCAGGCTCTCGGCATCTCAGGCGTCCAAACGTTGGCCTGTTCCTGGCGAGGCAAGGGAGACGAATCAAAGAAAGGCGTTCAGATCGACCTTTTGATTGACCGCAAGGACGAGACAATCAACCTTTGTGAGATGAAGTACAGCAAGGACAAATTCGAGATCTCACTCGCCGAAGAGCAGAGACTCTCCGCACGCCTCGACACCTTCCGCTCCGAGACCAACACCCGCAAGTCCGTCCTCCTCACCCTCATCACCACCAAAGGCATCAAGCCAAACTCTCACAGCGACATTGTGCAGAGTGAGGTCACGCTGGAAGAACTGTTCGTGTAGGCGATAACGATTAGAAGTACAACACTATTCGCCCAAGTAATAACGCTTACGCTCTTCTTTTGTCAAAACAAGGTTATGGACATTATCGTACGCCTCATTGATAATTTCTTGCAGGTTCTTTAATCAGAGGTTGAAGAAATACGTCGCGTTTGAAGTGGTGACCGAATAGGCGTATTGGGAGACCGGGAAGCCAAAATAGCTTGACTGGGAGTTTCTCATCGCGGCATAATAAGGCACACCTACGTGAATATAGTATTTGCCGTTTCTGGTATGGAGGCCTACCGAGCGATGGCTTGCGGAAGAAGTGCCGTAGCCGGTTGTGACAACATAGGCGTTCACGTTGCCGGCCAAAGTATAGCCGCTCACTGATGTGGATGTACTCGACACAACAGTGGTGTTTGTGTATATTGTCCCCGGAACGGCCATATTATCACTCACCGCCATCTGAGGTGTCAAGGCCGCGTAATAGCACGAACCCGCGGCTGTACAGACAAGATCCATCAGACTGCTGAAGAACGACTTCCTTTCTGATTTTTGTTCTGACACCGATGTCATGGTAGTTTCCATCGAACCATCGTAACTATGGTCTGAAGCCGGACGAACTCTCTTACCGTCAGCGTCCAGATACATCTCAAACGAGGATCCGTTCACGGAAGTATAGAACGCCCCACCCTGCTTAATGATGGAGTCGTAGTCCGTAGGAATCAATTCATTGCCGTCAACAGACCAGGCTCCATTCTTTCCATTCCTGTCAACGCTGAACCAATTGTCATCCATCAGATAGACATTATCATAACGCACCGGAACCAACAAACGGCCGTCAAGGGCACAGATTCCCTTCCTGCTATTCCGATCCTCAACAATGAAGCAATTCCACGGGCCGATGAGTTGTGCCTTGTGATATTCATTAAAAAGCTTTGACTCAACAGCATACACCGTTGACTCCTTCATATCCGCATTGCCGTCCAAGCGTATTCCCGTGTTGCGTGTCACTCCCTCCTTAACGAAGGAATAAAAGTAACCGTTGTTGCAGAAAAGGTCTGAATATTCCGGCTTCACAAGAACGGAACCGCTCTTGCCGACAGCACCCTCCTTCCCGTTTTTCTCGACAATAAAGCATTGACCCCCATCTGAATATCTGATGTAATCGTACTCCGCCGAAGCTATCACCGTGCCGTCAGGCAGTTCTATTCCGTGAATATTATCGACATTTACGTCTATCCAGACAGTACCGTCCGATTCCTTTTTCTCGGTCTTGAACACGGTCTTTCCATCCACGACCTGTGAGGTTGTGTGTGACTTGACAAAAACACCAAGACGATGACTGTTCCCGTCAAAATCATATGCGACCAATTCGCCGGACACGGCATCACTGCTCACTTTTTTGTACTCGAAATCGACAAGAACTTTCCCGTCCATATCAACAGCGCCATACTTGCCGCCCCTGCGGACAGAGAAATATTCCGGCATCACAATGACATCCTCGTACTCCCCAGGGCTGAAAATAACAGTTCCGTCCGGTCCGCACAAACCGACATTCCAGGCATTGTCATACACAATGAACCTGTCATTCTTCGCGTCGTACGAAACCAGATAGTGTTCCCGCTCCAGTTTTTTCTTAACATCGCTGTCCTGCGCATTGCAGATGCCGGATAGCAACATCATCGCCAGGACTAGCCTAAAGCCTTTAATCATGTGGTCAGACATTTTATGAATATTATGTTATCGTCTAAAAAGAACAAATCAAAGCAATTCAAAACAGCTTCTTGGTAAGCGTAAAAAATAAGTTGAACTAAATTTTGTGCCAGATTTATGAGGATATATTTCTTTTGGAAGAAGGAGTGTGCCGGTGGCACATGACTGATGAGAAAAGAAATATAGACCATAAAGATATACAAATTGTTCAAGTTATTTTTTAATGATTACTTAATTTGTCAAATAACTGCCGTGCGGGCGGCGACGGCAGCGGCGGCCTGAGCGAAGTCCTCGCCGGAAGAGGCGTAGAGGACTCCACGGGAGGAGTTAATCAGAAGGCCACCTTTTGAAGTGGCTCCGTTGGCGATCACCTCCCCGGCACTTCCGCCTTGCGCTCCGACACCCGGGACAAGGAAGAAATTGTCAGGGCTGAACTGTCTGATCTCCTTCAGTTTGTCGGCCTTGGTCGCGCCAACCACAAACATCATGTTCTCCGGCGAGGAGATTTCCATCATCTTTTCCATCACGACCTGATAGAGGGGTTTGCCGCCTTTCTCGGCGGTCTGGAAATCGACGGAGGACGGGTTGGAGGACAGAGCCACCACGATGGCGTAGCGGCCGGGATATTCAAGGAAAGGGGTGACCGTCTCGCTGCCCATGTAAGGGGAAAGGGTGACAGCGTCAAAGTCGAAGGTCTCGAAGAGGCTCTTGGCGTACATCTTGGCGGTGTTGCCGATGTCTCCCCTCTTCGCGTCCGCTATGATGAACTGCTCCGGATGGTTTGAACGAATATAATCGACGGTCTTGTCAAGGATAGCCATACCATCCACTCCGAGGCACTCATAGAAAGCAAGATTCGGTTTGAAAGCGACGCAATGTGGGGAGGTGGCGTCAATGATGCGCTTGTTGAACTCCAACACGGCCTCTCCAACCGCCCTGCCCGCCTTCACACACTCCGGAATCTTGGAGAAATCAGTGTCAAGGCCGACGCAGAGCATCGAACCTTTTTTCTTTATTTGGGAATATAGTTCTGTTGTTGTCATTCTTGTTGTTCTAATGTCGCTTCGAGAAGCTATTCGTAATGTTCATAAAACTTGGCGATGGACTCCATCCCGGCGAAGAACTGCCGGAGCAGATAACTCTCGTTCGGAGAATGGATTGTATCCCTCTCAAGGCCGAATCCCATCAGCAGCGGATCCACTCCAAGGATCTTCTGCATATCCGCCAGCACAGCGATGCTGCCGCCGCCACGACTCGGAACCGGCTTGACGCCATAAACCTCCTCCATAGCCTTGGAAGCCGCCTGGAACGCCGGAGACGAGATCGGAATGAGGAACCCTTCCCCACCCTCGCACGGCTTGACCTCTATGCGGCAATATTTCGGAGCGATCCTCTCCAGATGTTTCTTGAATATCCTCGTGATCTTGGCACTCTCCTGATTCGGCACGAGACGCATCGAGATCTTGGCGTGGGCTACGGACGGAAGAACCGTCTTGGCACCCTCTCCGATGTATCCACCCCAGATTCCGCACACATCCAGGCAAGGCCTTATGCCGATTCTCTCAAGCGGAGTGTAACCCTTCTCGCCACGCAAGGCCTTGACTCCCACAGACTCCTCAAACTCCTTGAGATTGAACGGAGCCCTTGCAAGCTGTGCCCTGTCCTTTCTGGAAAGCTCCACGACATCGTCATAGAATCCCGGGATTGTGACACGACCGTCCTTGTCGATCAGTCCGGAGATCAGATCGCAAAGCGTCTGGATAGGATTGGCTACCGTGCCGCCGTAATGCCCGGAGTGCAGATCCTTGTCCGGCCCCGTCAGCGTCACCTCCAGATAGGCCAATCCCCTCATACCGCAATTGATCGAAGGAACCTTATCGGAGATCATCGTCGTGTCCGAAACCAGGACCACATCAGCTCCCAGCCACTTCTTGTGTTCCTTGACCCACGCCGGAAGGGACGGGCTGCCGATCTCCTCCTCACCCTCGAAGATGAACTTCACATTGTGGCGCAACTTTCCGCTGCGGAGGAGATATTCAAAAGCCTTGATGTGCATGAATAGCTGTCCTTTGTCATCGTTGGCTCCACGGGCATAGATGGCCTCCTGACCGGTCGGGTCCTGCTTGATCACCGGCTCGAACGGATCCGTGTGCCACTTTTCAAGCGGCTCCGGCGGCTGCACGTCATAGTGGCCGTAAACCATCACGGTTTTCCATTCCGGATTGATGATCTTCTTGCCGAACACCACTGGATTGCCCTTGCCCGGATAGACCCCGGCCTCATCGGCACCAGCCTCCAGAAGCAGTTCCTTCAACCTCTCGGCACAGCGCACCATGTCCTTCTTGTGATCCTGCTTCGCGCTGATGGACGGAATCCGCAGGAGAGAGAACAGCTCCTCAAAGAACCGCTCCCTGTTTTCTTGAATATATTCCTTCATTCCTTTGCGTTATTTGCGTTTCACAAAAATAACCAAAACCTACCGTAATTTCAAGACATGGAAGACAACTCAGCGATCAACCGCACGCAAATGCCGATTGACGCGCATATATTAACCTTCAAAAATAACCTGCATCATCTTAAGGAATCTTTTCGGTCCATATCTTTTTTCATCTGTCCTGTGCCACCGGCACACTCCTTCTTCGAAAATAGATCTATCCTCGAAAATAGTCTCTTAGTCTGAGGCAACTTATTTTTTTCATGTTACATATTCATAGAATAATTGCGGAATTTTTGATGAAAATGGCTATTTTTGCGACTTGGCAAACAATGAATTATAAACATTTAATTTTTAGAAGAAATATGGTCAAAGTCAATTTGGGAGGATGCTCCTCCTTCGTTGAGGACGCGGATTACAAGGAATATGTCGAAAAGGCCCTTGCCGCTTTTGATGTACTTGAAAATGAGACTGGCGCGGGCAATGACTTCCTCGGTTGGAAGCATCTGCCTTCCCAGACCCCTGAGACCCTCATCGCCGATTGCGAGGCTGTGCGTGACTGCTGGAAAGCCAAGGGCGTCAATCTGGTCGTTGTGATCGGCATCGGCGGATCCTATCTTGGAGCCCGCTGCGCAATCGAAGCTCTTTCACACAATTTCGCCAAGCAGCTTGGCGGCGCCAAAGAGGCCCCGGAGGTTGTCTTCGCCGGCAATAACCTTTCAGAGGAATATCTCGCCGAGCTGATGGACCTCGTGGCAGAAAGAAATGTCGCCACTGTCGTGATCTCCAAGTCCGGCACAACCACAGAGCCAGCCGTCGCCTTCAGGATCGTGAAGGAGCACATCGAGAAGAACTACACTGACGCATCCGAAAGGATCGTCGCCATCACAGACGCCCACAAGGGCGCCCTCAAAACCCTCTCCACACAGGAAGGCTACAAGACATTCGTCGTTCCTGACAACGTAGGAGGCCGTTTCTCCGTCCTCACTCCGGTAGGTCTTCTGCCTATCGTACTCGCCGGTTTCGATGTACGCGGGATGATCGCCGGTGCTGTCGAGATGGAGAAGGCCCTTGCGGTGAAGAGCGAGGAGAACCCCGCCGTGCAGTACGCCGCGATGAGGAACCTATTATATTCAAAACATGGAAAGAAAGTCGAGATTCTGGTGGCCTACAATCCTAAGTTCCAGTACCTTGGAGAATGGTGGAAGCAGCTCTACGGCGAGTCCGAAGGCAAGGATCTCAAGGGAATATTCCCTGCGTCCGTCAATTTCACCACCGACCTTCACTCCATGGGTCAGTTCATCCAGGACGGTGACAGGGTTGTGTTCGAGACCGTTGTGAACATCGAGAAGAGCAACCGCGAGGTAGTCATCGGCAGCGACGAGCAGAACCTCGACCAGCTCAACTACCTTGCAGGTCAGCACGTGGAACACTGCAACGCCATGGCACAGCTCGGAACAAAGCTCGCACACATCGACGGCGGAGTACCTCAGCTGGAAGTATCAATCGAGAAAATCAACGCATTCAACCTCGGCGGCCTGTTCTATTTCTTTGAATATGCCTGCGGAGTCAGCGCCTATGTCCTCGGCGTGAATCCGTTCAACCAGCCAGGTGTGGAAGCTTACAAGAAGAACATGTTCGCGCTTTTGGGCAAACCAGGCTACGAGGAGCAGGGCAAGGCTCTTCAAGCCAGACTGTAGAGCCATGACTTGTGAACAGAAATTCAGGGAAACGTACAGACGGGAGCCGGAAGGGCTCTCGTTCTGTCCGTATCGTGTCTGCCCTCTGGGCGCACACTCCGACCACCAGCTCGGCAAGGTGACCGGTCTGGCCATTGACAAGGGAATCCACATCGCCTTCGCTCCAAAGCAGAACGGAGTCATTGAGTTTTCATCGCTCCAGTTCGAGAAACGCGCACAGTGGCATGTGAACTCGGTGCCTGAGACCAAACAGGGCGACTGGGCCGACTACCTGCGCGGGGCGACACTCAAACTTGGAGCCAAGTACCCGCTCCGTGTCGGTCTCAGCGGAGTGATCGAGGGATCGCTTCCAATCGGAGGACTTTCCTCATCGGCAGCCGTCACGATAGCTTTCCTGAAGGCTCTGTGCACGGTCAATGGGATCCACCTCTCGGATGTCGAGCTGATCAAGACCGAGATGGCCGCGGAGAACGACTATGTCGGAGTCTCATGCGGAAAGCTGGACCAAAGCTGCGAGGTGTATTCTAAAAAAGATCACCTGCTCTACCTTGACACCAAGGATGACAGCTACGAGCTCATCCCGACATCCACGGCCATGAAGCCTTACGAGATCGCGATTTTTTTCAGCGGTGTCGAGCGCACCCTTGCCGGCAGCAAGTTCAACATGCGTGTGGACGAATGCCGCAGTGCGGCCTACGCCCTAAAAGCCTACGCCGGAATGGAATACGGCAAGTTCGGGGAGACCAACCTGCGTGACGTTCCGGTCGAGGTGTTCCACAGGTTCGCGGACCGTCTGCCGGAAACTTGGCGCAGACGTGCCGAGCACTGGTACGGGGAATATGACCGTGTGCAGCGCGGAGCCGAGGCCTGGAGAAGCGGGAATCTTGAGGAATTCGGCCGCCTCAGCTTCGAGAGCGGCAAGTCTTCCATCGAGAAATGGGAGACAGGCTCGCCGGAACTCAAGAAGATCTACGAGATCATGACCCAGACCGAAGGCATCTACGGCGGACGTTTCAGCGGAGCCGGATTCAAGGGATGCTGCATGGCGATCATCGACCCGGCGTTCCGGGAAGACATATTCAAAAAAGTCGAGACAGAGTATCTTGCGGCATTCCCGGAACTTAAGGGACACTACTCCGCATGCATCTGCCACAGCGCTGACGGTGTGAAGATATGAAATGCCTGATACTTGCCGCGGGTTATGCCACGAGGCTCTACCCGCTGACGGAGAATTTTCCGAAACCGCTGCTTAAAGTCCGGGACAAAGCCATTCTGGACTGGCTGATCGATGACATCAAGACTTCCGGAGCGGTTGATGAATATGCCGTCATCTCCAACCATAAGTTTGCCGGACATTTCGCCGAATGGGCAGCCGGACGTCCTGACGACAAGATCACTGTGGTGGATGACGGAACCTCCACGAACGAGACACGTCTGGGGGCCGTGCGTGACATCCAGTTCGCGATCGACTCTCTGGGGCTCGATGATGACATGCTCGTCATCGCAGGAGACAATGTTCTGGATTTCAGTCTTGTGAGGTTCATTGAATATGCCCGCGCGAAAGGCACGTCCTGCATCATGCGTTTCTTCGAGCCTTCGGAGCAGCGGCTCCGCAAATGCGGTGTCGTGGAAGTGAACGATGAGGATTTGATACTCAGCATGGAGGAGAAGCCGTCAGAGCCTCGCTCGCATTGGTGCTGTCCCCCGTTCTATTTCTACACCCGCAAGGACGCGCGTTTGATCCCTTCCGGAATCTCGGCAGGTTGCGGCACAGACGCCCCGGGCAGCTACATCGCATGGCTGGCCACACAGGTTCCCGTGCACGCCATGGAGATGCCGGGCCACCGCTATGACATCGGCAACCTTGAGAGTTACCACAATGTCTGTGAGCAGTACAACGGAATCGTGAAGTAGATTACCGGGTCTGCCTACCCGGCAATCTGCTTTTTACCAACATGGCAGACAACAATCTGTTTATCAACACAATAAGCAAACTCGTGGTACTGAAATCAGAACCACGAGTTTGCTTTTATTCTTGATTATAAAGCACTTAAGTGCCACGGCACTATTCGCCGGCCTCTTTCAGACGCTCGGCGTTCTCTGCGATCTGTAGCTGGTTGATGCACTCCTGGATGTCACCGTCCATAAAGACAGGGAGGTTGTACATAGACCAGTTGATACGGTGGTCGGTCACACGGCCCTGAGGGTAGTTGTATGTACGGATTTTGGCGGAACGGTCACCTGTGGAAACCATGGTCTTTCGCTTCGCGCCGATCTCGTCGAGATACTTCTGATGCTCAAGGTTGTAGAGACGGGTACGGAGCTCCTCGAAAGCGCGGTCCTTGTTCTTTAGCTGGGAACGCTCCTCCTGACACTGCACGACCAGACCTGTCGGAAGGTGGGTCAGACGCACGGCTGAATATGTCGTGTTTACTCCCTGGCCACCAGGGCCTGACGAGCAGAACAGATCCAGACGGATGTCATCCCATTTAAGGTCCACATCGAACTCTCCGGCCTCAGGGAAAACGGCCACGGAAGCCGCCGAGGTCTGGATTCGGCCCTGAGTCTCGGTCTGAGGGACTCTTTGAACGCGGTGCACTCCGGACTCATATTTCATGATTCCATAGACACCCTCATCGTTGGAAGAAAGCTTGAAGACAATCTGCTTGTAGCCACCAGCTGTACCCGGGGTCTCATCATTGACCTCCAGCTTCCAGCCGCGCTTCTCGGCGTACTTGGAGTACATCCTGAAAAGGTCTCCCGCGAAGATGGCGGCCTCGTCACCACCTGTGCCGCCGCGGATCTCTATAATGGCGTTCTTGCTGTCATCCGGATCAGCCGGAATCAGGAGAATCTTGATCTGCTCCTCCATCTCCGGAATCTTCGGCTCGATCTCGGCGATCTCGGCCTTCGCCATGTCGCGAAGGTCCTCGTCCTTCTCGTTGATCATGATGTCCTTGGCCTCGGCCAGCTCATCGACCATCTTCTTGTACTCAAGGCCTGCCTTTATGATAGGTTCCAACTCTTTATAGTCCTTGTTGAGCTGGACGTATCTCTTCATGTCAGCGATCACCTCAGGGTCAGCAAGCTGCTTCTGAAGTGACTCGTATTTGTCCTGGAGAGCCAGGATCTTATCGACTAATGTATTCTCTGCCATATTCAATGGTTAATTTTTCTTCAATTCCGGTCTCTTGACCTTCGGTCACTTCGACAGGCTCGGTGACCGGGGCAAAGATTTGCCTTCTTGCTGTCTCTCTGAAGCTCTTGACCGTCCGGTCACTTCGACAGGCTCAGTGACCGAGCGGGTATATTCCTAAATCGACTTGAGGTAGCAGCGGCGGCGCATGAACAGCTCATGCTCGTACTTGCCCCACACGTTGACCGCACCGTTGGATTCAATCTGCGGATTCGTGATCGCCCACTTCGTGCCGGCCTTGCGGTATTTCTCCGACATCGCGCAATGGTAGATCGACGAGACCCCCGTGTTCTGCCACTTAGGAGTGGCTCCGTTGATCATCAAATCCACGGTGTCGTACTTGAACATCGCCTTCAACAGATGGAACCAACCGAACGGAAACAGATGCCCCTTTGCCTTCTGGAGCGCAGGGGAAATGGTCGGGAAAGTGATTCCGAATCCCACAAGCTCCTCATTGTCATCGAATATTATACTGCTCGTCTTGTCAGAGATATAGCTGAGCACCTCTTTCGCCTCCTCGTCAATCTCCTCCTTTGTGAAAGGGATGAAATTGTAAACCGACTTCGCGAAGCTCTCGTTGTAAACATCGAAGAAGTACCTGACCATCTTCTTGTCCTTCTTGAGCTTGTTCAGGCTGCCCTCATGCAGATTGTACCTCTGCTTGAGAAGTCCGGCGATCCTCGTGATCTTTTCCTGAAGAGGCTGGTCAGCAGCGATCTTGTACTGCACCCAATCACATTCCTTCTCGTAGCCCAGAGCCGTGACGAAGTCATTGTAGTAAGGATAGTTGTACAGACAGTTGAAAGGCGGGATGTTCTCGTAGCCCTCAATGAGCATGCCCTGCTTTCCAAGAGTGTTATAGTACAAAGGGCCATGGATCTCGTTCATCCCGTTCTCCTTCGCCCATGTCTCGGCAGTGCCGAGAAGAAGCTTCGCGACCTCAAAGTCATCGATTGTGTCGAACCATCCGAAACGGGCTCTCTTCTTGCCATAGAGCGCGTTGTAACGAGGGTTGATCATTCCGCAGATGCGGCCGACAACGGTTTTCCCGTCCATGACCATCCACATTTTCCTCTTGCAATAGGACAGGGTGGAAACTTTGGTCAGAGACTTGACTTGGTCGCTGTGAATAGCGGGGACATATTGAGGGCAGTCTTTGTACAACTTGTCAGGGAACTTGATGAATTTCATCAGATCCCTTCTGCTCACAACCTCAACTACTTTATAATCAGGCATAAGTATCCATTCTACAATACTTCCTTCTCAGGAAGACATCCACAAATTTAAGAAAATGTCTTCTTTTGGACAAATCTGAACCTTCAAAGTTTAGCCTCAAAGGTCACTCTCATTGCCAAAAGCAAGATCCAGCGATCTTTAATTCACTGAATAACAGCTATTACAAGCCTTTGGTCTTTCCTTCGTCCCAAATCTCGTCCATCTCGGAGAGAGTCATGTCGTGGAGATTCCGGCCTTTGCGGATCGTGTTCTCCTCAAGGTAGGTGAAGCGACGGCGGAACTTGTCGCAGGCACGATTGAGAGCCGTGTCAGGATTGAGGCCGTAAAGCCTTGCGGCGTTGATCGTGGCGAACATGAAGTCACCTAGCTCCTCCTCGGCACGGTCAATGGCAGCCTTGCGCTCATCCTCCGTCACGGCGGAATCCATAGCGTCCATCTCAGCCTGAAGCTCAGCCTGTTCCTCCTTGACTTTGTCCCAGACCTGACGTTTCTCCTCCCAGTCAAAGCCCACACCACGTGCCTTGTCCTGCATCGAGAAAGCCTTCAGGATCGGCGGCATCGCGTCCGGAATCCCGGAAAGGATGCGCTTGTTGCCTCCTTTCTCCTTGGCCTTGAGCATCTCCCAGTTCTCGGACACCTGCTCTGCGTCTGCCACCTTGGTGTTGGAGAACACGTGAGGATGACGGTAGATCATCTTCTCGCAGAGTTTGTCCATCACGTCAGCGATGTCGTAGCGACCTTCCTCTTCGGCAATCCTGGCGTAGAATATCACGTGAAGGAACACGTCACCGAGCTCTTTCTCAAGCGCGGCGTCATCCTTCTTCATCACGGCGTCACTGAGCTCATAGACTTCCTCGACCGTCATAGGCCGGAGGGTGTCGATGGTCTGCGCATGATTCCACGGACATTCGGCGCGAAGCCTGTCCATCACCTCCAGCGCACGCTCGAACGCCTTTAATTTCTTTTCCTTATTAATCATATCCTGCAAAATTACTAAAATCTTTGAATATGCACACAGCGTTTCCTACAGCGCTTCAGTGCTTCGGGTGCAAAACACCGTCTTTCTCACCCGAAACCGGAAAAATCAACACTACCGGGTGAAAAACCACCCTTTCCACACCCGAAACGGACAGACCACGGAAGTGGCTATCGTACCAGGAATTTGAATATACTCTCAAAAGCACTATCTTTGCCGCCGCAAACATATTAATGTCAATGAAAGAAATTCATTACGTTTCAGCCGACGAGGCGGTCAAGGCCATAAAGTCGGGCGATCATATTCATTTAAGCAGCGTGGCGAGCGTGCCGCATATTCTTGTTGACGCGCTTGTGCGCAGGGCTGAGGCCGGTGAGGTCGTGGATCTGCATTTCCACCACTTCCACACCGAAGGGCCGGCGCCATATTCAGATCCTAAATATTCAGGGATCTTTTTTGAGCAGGGGTTCTTTGTGGGTCCTAACGTGCGCCCGAACGTGAATTCCGGGTACGCGGACTATCTGCCGGTGCATCTGGGTGAGTCTCAAAAGCTTTACCGCTGCGGTGCCATCAAGTTGGGAGCCGCTTTGGTGCAGGTGTCCACTCCGGACGAGAACGGAATGGTGTCACTGGGGACTTCGGTGGATTGCTCGCTGGCGGCCATCGAGACAGCCCGTGTGAAGATCGCTGTCGTGAATCCGCACGTGCCGTTCGCCTACGGAGACCTCGTGCCGATTGACACTTTCGACTACCTTGTCAAGGATGACACTCCGCTGGTTACCAAGGATTTTGCCGAGCCGACACCGACTGAGGTGCTGATTGGAAAGAATTGCGCGGAACTGGTGCCGGACGGAGCCTGCATCCAAATGGGAATCGGCGCCCTGCCGAACGCTCTGGCCGCGCAACTTGCTGACCACAAAAATCTTGGTGTGCACACAGAGATGTTCGCGGACGGGATCCTGCGCCTTATAAAGAAAGGTGTCGTGAACGGAGCGAACAAGAAGATCGACAAGGGCAAGATCGTGGCGTCGTTCCTGTTGGGATCTCAGGAAGTATATTCATTCATCGACCACAATCCGGATGTGCTGATGAAGGACATCAAGTACGTCAACGATCCGTGGGTGATCTGCCAGAATCCGAATATGATGGCCATCAATTCAGCCACGGAGGTGGATCTGACTGGGCAGATCTGCGCCGACTCCATCGGAACGAGGATATTCTCCGGGACCGGCGGCCAGCTGGATTTTGTCAAGGGCGCGTCTATGTCCGAGGGTGGAGTGTCTATGACTGCCTTCGCTTCCCGCACAAACAAGGGCAAGGCGAAGATTGTTCCGTTCCTGAACCCTGGTGCCGGAGTGGTCACACCTCGCGCCGACGCGCACTGGATCGTCACCGAATATGGTGCCGTGAATCTGTACGGCAAGTCGCTTCAGGAACGTGCCAAACTCCTCATCAGCATCGCGCACCCGGATGATCGGGAGATGCTGGACCGAGCCTCGTTCGAGCGTTTCGGGCCGCACTGGCACGTGGTTAAAATCTGATCTACCCTACCGCCGATGTAGAGATTTCCAGGAAAGAACCGGGATCAGGAAACTGAGGAGGCAGGCGATGATCCAGAAGACGGAGACGGGGGCGAAATTGAAATCGTTCCCGTCTATCATTATACCGCTGACGATGTTCTGGATTCCGGCGGCGGCATAGCTGGCCAGACCGACCATTCCAAGAGCCGCCCCGGTGGCCTTGCGCGGCACGATGTCCAGCGCCATCAGGCCGGCGACCGTGCAATAGACCACACCAATCGCCAGGCTAAATACCGACACGTAGATGATATTCAATGAATATCCTCCGCCGGTGAAAAGGAAGGCCCCGAGCGACAGCAGGCAAAGCAGCCCGGAAATCAGCACGGGAATGAAGCGGTTCCCTTTGAAAACCCTGTCGGAAAGCCAGCCGGCGAGCACGGTTCCGGCTATTCCGAAAGCCTCAGAGAACGCTATGATCTGAGTGGCGCCTGCAAGGGAAAAACCTTTGCCTTTCTGGAGGAAAAGCACTCCCCACTCGCTGACGGCGTGCTGGGTGATGTACACGAAAGCGCTCGAAAGAGCGATTATCCATATTCCCGGGTGACGGACAACCATCTTCTGAAGTACACGGGTAGGCATAGAGTCCGTTTTCTGAGGCTTCTCGCCGGTCAGTTTCTGAACCGAAGGAAGACCTTTGCTCTCGGGAGTGTCGGAGACCATCAGAAAGATCATCACCGAGCCGAGGACTCCCGCAATGGCGGAGAAAATGAATCCGCACTCCCAGCCCATCCATCCGACAACAAGCCCTAAAACAAACACTGACAAGGATTTACCCAAATATGGAGTGGCACTGAATACGCTGTAGTAAGTGCCGCGGCGGTCAAGCGGAAACCAGCGCGAAAGGCTGATGACTCCCGGAGGGGCCCCCATCGACTGACAGAAACCGTTGACTCCCCAGACGACAGCGAACACGATGAACAGCAGCATCGTGGAAGTGCCGGCCCATCCTTGAAGCAGCCCCAAAGCACCCATCAGCAGATTGACCACAGTGGAGATCAGAAGCCCTGTGGCCATAAAGCGGCGCACGTTGCAATAGTCCGCTATGAATCCGTTGCTGAACTTGCCGAAAGCATAGACAAAATAAAAAGCCGAGCCGATGATTCCAAGCTGCGCGGCCGTGAATATTCCCTCGTCAATCAACGGCTGCTTCACCACGCTCATCGCCATCCGGCAGACGTAATAGAGAGCGTAAGCCCCGGTCACGCCCCAGAATGTGTGTCCCCGCAAGCGCCGATATTCCTCATCCACCCTTTCCGGAGCGATCTTCTCCTCCGAGGGCTTCGATATCCTATAGAATGAATATAGACTCATAAATATTCAGGAGGCATCTTGATCCGCCTGTCGATAGTTGAACATCTTTCGTTTCAGAAAAACATTCCAGGCAAATCAGGACAGCCATTCAACCTTGCAAAGATAGCCATTTTTTGCGTGGCAGACAACAACCTAATTATCAAAGAAATAGCCATTTTCGTGGTGCGACTTTTGCGACCACGAAAACCATTATTCTTCTCACTATCATACAGTTAAATGCCACGACACACCACCACTCCGCTCCGCTCTGCGAAAATGATTACTTAACGCTTACTAAAACCGAAAAAAAGTTCTAATTTTGTTCTTGCGAATATCCAAGGCTATGGCATCGAAAGCCACCACCCCTTAGATTATATAGTAAATTAATAAATATGAGTCCACTTGAAAAAGTCGTTTTTTGAAAAACATGTGCCTCGCAGATACTTCTGTAAGGGGTAAAAAGTGGCAAATGGCACTATTTCAAGTGGGCTCAAATATCAAAACAATATGAGAAAAACAATCGCAATCTTGATGTTGTCACTCACGGCAGTGACGATGTCCGCGCAGAAAAAACCGGTGAAGTACACTTTCACCGAGGCGTCCGACCTTACTATGGTCGGAAAACTTATGACCGACACTCCTAACCCTTACCACAGGGTGGACACCGTTAAGTTCAAGGGGTTCACGGCCGGAGAGAACAAGCAGGTCAGGATGTCGGCCGGTCTTTCCGTGGCGTTCAGGACGGATTCCAAGACCATAACGGTCAAGACCAAATACCTTGACAGAGGCTTTCCGGTCAACACCGGAGGACTCGCCGCAAGAGGCTATGACCTTTACATAAAGAAAGACGGGAAATGGCTCTGGGCAGCCTCGAAGGTGACATCTGACCAGAAACCGGATGACAATGTCGTGCTTATCGGCAATCTGGACGGTTCCATGCACGAGTGCCTGATGTACCTGCCTATCCTGAGCGAGGAGAAATCCATCCAGATCGGAGTCAACGAAGGAGCCACGATCGAGGCCATCGAGAATCCTTTCCGCCACAGGATCGGAATATTCGGTTCCAGCTTCACGCACGGAATCAGCACTTCCAGAGCCGGGATGTCCTACCCTGACCAGCTTTCGAGGATGACCGGTCTCCAGTTCCTCAGCCTCGGATGCAGCGGCAACTGCAAGCTCCAATCCTATTTTGCAGATGTGCTCTGCGCCGCCGATGTGGACGCTTTCGTGTTCGACTCGTTCTCGAATCCGACACCGGAGCAGATCGAGGAGAGATTATTCCCGTTCATCGAGAAGGTTCAGGCAGCCCATCCAGGAGTCCCGATGATCTTCCAGAAGACAATCTACAGGGAAAGCCGCAATTTCAACACGGGCAGCGACAAGAGCGAAGGACGCAGAATGGAAGTTGTTGACAGCCTTATGAATATAGCGGTGAAGAAATATGCTGATGTCTATTTCGTAACCGCGACCTGCGCGACGGCTCCGAACCACGAGACCTCTGTGGACGGAATACACCCTTCGGATTACGGCTACACACTCTGGGCCGAGTCCATCAGGAAGCCTATCGTCAAGATTCTGCGCAAGTACGGAATCAGGTGATTTCATTGGTTGCTGAGCCTGTCGAAGCAACTCTTCCCGCCACTTCGACAAGCTCAGTGACCGGAGTAACAAGCTCGGTGCTCGGAGTAACAAGCTTCGTGACCGGAGTAACAAGCTCAGTGACCGGAAAGAGTAATATTGAAATTAACATAGAATGGCAAATCTGAAGTCATTGGCCAAGGACACGGCGATCTACGGCCTCAGCAGCATCATCGGGAGGTTCCTCAACTACCTCCTCGTCCCGCTTTACACCCACGTCATCGCTTCGTCAAGCGGTGGCTACGGTGTCGTGACGAACCTGTACGCCTACACGGCCCTGCTGCTTGTCATACTGACCTACGGGATGGAGACGACATTCTTCAGATTCTCCAACAAAGAGGGAGAGGATCCGGACAAGGTATATTCAACGATCCTTACTTCGGTGCTGACGACCTCGGTGCTGTTCGCGGGGTTGGTCGTGCTTTTCATCAGGCCGATTTCCTCGGCCCTTGGCTACGCTGACCATCCGTCCTACGTCTGGGCGATGGCCGCCACGGTGGCGATCGACGCTTTCCAATGCATCCCGTTCGCATACCTGAGGCACAAGAAGCGTCCTCTTAAATTCGCCGCGCTGAAGCTGCTCTTCATCGGATTGAACATATTCATGAATCTCGCTTACTTCGTGATTCTGCCGAAGTTGGGTTTGAATCCGTTCGGAATCTACGATGACGGACTTAACGTGGGTTATGTGTTCTACATCAATCTGTTCTGCACGGCGTTCATCACCCTTTTCTTCTGGAGGGAGCTGTGCGGATTCAAGTTCGGATTCGACGGCGGGCTACTGAAAAGGATGCTCGGCTACAGCTGGCCGATTCTGGTTCTGGGAATCGCCGGAATCCTCAACCAGAGCGGCTCACAGATCATATTCCCGTTCATCTACGGAGAAGGCTCTTCCGTACCGCTTGGCATCTACGGAGCCTGCGTCAAGATCGCGATGATCATGGCGATGATCACCCAAGCCTTCCGCTATGCCTACGAGCCGTTCGTGTTCGGCAGCGCGGCGGACAAGAACAGCAAGGAGATGTACGCCAAGGCGATGAAGTACTTCATCATATTCACCCTCCTCGCGTTCCTTTGCGTCATCGGGTACATGAATATCCTGAAGTTCATCATCGGCCGCAGCTATTGGGAGGGTCTCAGGGTCGTGCCTATCGTGATGGCAGCCGAGATCATGATGGGAATCTACTTCAACCTGTCGTTCTGGTACAAGCTCACAGACCAGACACTTTGGGGCGCGTTGTTCTCAGGGATCGGATGCCTCGTACTGTTCGGAGTGAATATCCTGTTCATTCCTAAGTTCAGCTATATGGCCTGCGCCTGGGCCGGATTCGCCGGCTACGGAGTCGCGATGGTCCTGTCCTACATAGTCGGTCAGAAAAAGTACCCGATCAACTACCCGCTCAAGGACATCGCCCTGTACGTTTGCCTGGCCGTGATCCTGTATGTATGTATGTCCTGCGCCAACGTTCATCTCTCCACCTGGCCCGCCATCGGAATCAACACCGTCCTGATCCTCGCCTTCTGCGCCGTGATCATCAAGCGCGACTTCCCCCTCTCCTCCCTCCCCGCTGTCGGGAAATATTTCAGGAAACGCTAATCCTTTACGGGATTATGAACATCAGGCCTGCGCTGGATCCATTATCATGCAACACTTCCGGTCTTTTTTGATAAGGCTGACTCAAAAGCCACAAGACTCGGAGCAAAGCGACCGAAGGGGGTTGGGGATCCTTTCCCCATGCCCCTCAGGGGCTGTCACGGAGTGACTGGGGGTTGAAATGCATGAAGGGGGCTGACCTTTTGGGTCAGCCTCAACGTATTCTCCTCTTTTCGTCTCCAAAGGGTGCAGCCAGACTACAGAATAGGGGCGAGGATGGCCGGATTCGACGACTCGAAGCACATGACCCGTGTGGAGCCAGACTACAGGATAGGGGCGAGGATGGCTTTACGATAACAGAAGGTCTGGTAGAGGGAGCGGAAGATGACGTGGGCGTAGTAGGCGGCGAAGAGGAGGTGGGCGGCGGCTGTTCCTTTTGGCCTTAAGAGGAACATTCCCAGAAGCCAGACGGCGAAGAAGGCGAAGACGCAGCCGATGTTGGAGTCACGCATCGCCTTGGTGGCGGTGGCTCCGGTGTAGATGCCGTCCCAGGTGAAGGCGGGGCAACTTACCAAAGGGAAGAGGACGAGCCACGGCATAAAGGTGCGGGTGGCCTCAACAACAATGCCGTCGGATGTCAGAAGACGGACCATCGACACTCCGAAAACAGCATAGATGAAAACGAATATGATTCCGATTCCCATACTCCAGCCGAATGTGTAGTCCACGGTCCGCCGGACCATCTGAGGCCAACGGACACCGACAAACTTTCCGGTGAGTGCCTCGCCGGCGAAAGCGAAACCGTCTGTGAAATAGGAGAATACCAGCAGAAGCTTCAGCATAATGGAGCAGGAGGCCAGCAGAACGTCTCCGAAACGGGCGGAGATGGCTGTGAATGCCAAATAGACTATTATCAGGCAGACCGAGCGGATGAAAAGGTCACGGTTGACGGAGAAGAATCTCCGGACCTTGTCGCCACTGAAAGCGGCCTTGAGATCCAGCACCGAGACACCTCCTGTTATATTCCTGAATTTAATAGCGACACGGCCCCCGGCGAAGAGGAGTCCTGAATATTGCGCCACGACTGTTCCCAAGGCGATTCCTTTGAATCCAAGACCATCGAAAGCGGTACCGTGGATTCCGAAGGTCAGAAGGATGCTGAGCAGGATGTTGCCACCGTTGACGATGAGATCGGTCAGCATCGAGCTGAATGTGTCCTGCATTCCGATGAACCAGCCACGGAACGCCATCAGGCTGAGAGTGGCGGGTGCGGCCCAGATGCGGATGTAGAAATATTCAAGAGCCAGGGAACGGACTTCTTCAGAGCAGCCTACGAAAAGGAAAATCAGTTTCTGGAAGGGCCATTGGATCAGGAGCAGGGCGAAGGCTATGATGAACGCAAGTCCGACTCCCCTCGTAAGGTTACCGACGCAATCGTCCCAATCCTGCCGTCCGAAAGCCTGCGCGGTCATCCCGCCCGTACCGGCGCGCAGGAATCCGAAGTTCCAGTAAAGCAGGTCGAACATCAGGGAGCCTACTGAGATTCCGCCGATCAAAGCCGCAGCGGATGTGTCCAGATGACCGGCGACGGCAATGTCCACCATACCGACCAGCGGCACGGTCAGGTTGGCGAGTATGCTCGGCAACGCCAGGCGCAGCATTTCCTTGTTCATCGCATCCATACGACAAAGGTAGTCATAAAGTGGAAATATTACGACAGTAAGCCCCGAATACTTTTCAAAAGGACGAATTTCATTGTTTATTGGTTGAAAGAATTTACATTTGTGTGGTTAGTTAGTAGTATATAATATGAACTTAAAAGGAAAAACAGTGCTCATCACTGGAGGCGCTTCAGGGATAGGCAAGATCATGGGACGCATCTGTCTGGAAAAAGAGGTGGCTCATTTAGTGATCTGGGATGTAAATCCGGACAATATCAGAAGGACGGAAATTGAATTGGCCGGAATCTTGGGAAGTGACACCAAGAAGCCAAACGCTGACACCAGAGCAACTATGGTTGGCCACAAGAACAGAATCCATTCCTATCAGGTGAACTGTGCGGACGCGGATGCCGTAGCCCGAACATATTCAAAAGTGGTGGATGAAGTCGGGCAGGCGGACGTTCTGATCAACTGCGCCGGAATTGTCAGAGGCAACAACACGTTCGACAAGCAGACGGTAAAGGACATCGACCTTACGATGGACGTTAACGCCACGGCCCCGATGTTGGTTGCGCTTCAGGCTCTCCCTGACATGATCAAAAGGGACAGCGGATGCATCTGCAACATCGCCTCCGCGGCTGGGATGCTCGGTGTTCCTAAAATGTCAGTTTACTGCGCCAGCAAATGGGCGGTGATCGGCTGGACGGAATCCATGAGGATAGAGCTGAAGCTTGCCAAGAGCAAGGTCAAAGTTCTGTCCGTGGCTCCGTACTTCATCAACACCGGGATGTTCGATGGCGTGCAATCAAAGATATTCCCTATTCTGAAGCCGGAGAAAGTCGCGGCGAAGGTCATCAGGGCCATCGAGAAAGGCAAAAACTTCAAGGGAATCCCGTTCCCGTACCACTTCATCAGGTTCTGGCAAGGAATATTGCCGATCGCGGTCTTCGACTTCATATTCGGAAAATGCTTCGGAGTCTACAGCGTGATGGATCATTTCACCGGACGAAGGAATATTCAGGAAAATGGGAATGAGGCTCTGAATATCAAGAGTAAATCACTAACTTTGAGACGGAATATTCATAAAGCGTCATAATTTTGGAAAATACTTCGATTGAGAGGATAAAGGAGATCAGGGAGCGGCAGGAGCGCTTCTTCAGAAGCGGGGCGACCCTTGACGTGAAATGGCGGCTGGAGCGGCTCAGAGCATTCGAGGCTGCGGTGCGCAAATGGGAGAAACCACTGTGCGAGGCACTGTGGACGGATCTGCACAAGTCCTACGAGGAGGCTTACCTGACAGAGGTCAGCATACTTCTCGGGGAGATTCGCAGCCATATTCATAACATACGGAAATGGAGCCGGCCGCAGAGGAAGCCGACACCGCTGAAGATGTTCCCGTCACGAAGCAGGATCATCAGCGAGCCGCTTGGCACCGCGCTGATCATCTCGCCGTGGAACTATCCCGTGCAGCTGCTTCTGACTCCGCTTGTTGGAGCCATTTCCTCCGGCTGCACGGCGGTTTTGAAGCCGTCCCCTTACGTCCCGAATGTCTCCAAGGTAACCCAGCGGATGATCGAGGACACATTCAGCGATGAATATGTCGCTGTCGTCCAAGGAAACCGTGAGGTAAACTCAGCTATGCTGGAGGAACGCTGGGATCTCATATTCTTCACCGGAAGCCCGGCACTTGGCAGAATCGTGATGGGAGCGGCGGCGAAGAACCTTACGCCGGTCGTGCTGGAACTCGGAGGTAAGAGTCCGTGCATCGTGGACAAGGACGCCGACATCAAGGTGGCGGCGAAGCGCATCGCCTGGGGAAAGAGCCTCAACGCGGGGCAGACCTGCATCGCACCGGACTACCTTATGATCCACGAAGAAATCAAAGATGAGTTCCTTAAAGAACTGGAGACCAGTTTCAAGGAACTGCTGGGAGCCGATGCAAGCACGACCGGGCATTTCGTCCGGATTGTCAACGACAAAGCGTTCGACAGGCTGGAGGGCTATCTTAAAGACGGACGGATCACTTTCGGAGGACACACGGATCGTGACGACAGGTATTTCGAGCCGACGGTGCTGGACGGAGTCTCGCCGGACGCTCCGGTGATGCGCGAGGAGATATTCGGTCCGATCTTCCCCGTGCAGACATTCAAGGATATTGATGAGGTGATCTCATTCGTCACGTCAAGGGAGAAGCCGCTGGCTCTGTACTATTTCGGAAGCCGCGGAGATTACGTCCTGCGTCACACGTCCTCAGGCGGAGCCTGCATAAACGACACGATAATGCACATCGCCAACGAGAACATTCCGTTCGGCGGAGTCGGCAACTCCGGACTCGGCAGCTACCACTTCAAACGCAGCTTCGACGCGTTCACGCACTATCGCGCCGTCGTCACCACCCCGACCTGGCTGGACCTGCCATTCCGCTACATGCCGTACAAGTTCTTCAAGGTCGTGAAACGGCTTTTATAAGAAATAAATATTCAAAATAACCCTATAAATACTGAATATAATCGATTAAATAATAAAATAATGCGGAAAGAACGAAATAATATTCCTATCTTCACGATAGAAATATAAACGTACCTAACAAATTATTTTATGACCAACTACAAGAAAAGCCTGCTCGCGGCATTGCTGTGTGCGGCAAGCGTCACTTTCGCGGGATGCGACAAGGACAACGGACCTGAAAAACCTGTCTATGTGCCAGAGGAAATTTCAACGGCAGCGGTGAATCTCTCTGAAAACGGAACCGCCAACTGCTACATTGTCAAGCCTGGAAGCGTCGCCTCGTTCGATGTGGCGCACAAAGGAAATCCGCGACGGAACTGACAGGCTCGGCGGCCTCTGTAAAACTCGTATGGCAGGACGCCAAGGGACTTGTGAAATCCCTTTTCCTCAATCCAGAGACCAAGACAGCCTATGCCGAGATCGCCGAAAGCAAAGGCAACGCCCTCGTAGCGGTCTGCGATGAAGCCGGAACCATCCTGTGGAGCTGGCACCTTTGGATCTGCGACTATGATCCTGAGAAGACTCTCTTCACCACCGAAGCAAACGCTTCCGGAACACAGTGGACATTCATGGACAGGAATATTGGAGCCACCGACATGAACAGAGGCTCGTTCGACAACTTCGGGATGCTTTACCAATGGGGCCGCAAGGATCCGTTCCCTGGAGCCAATGCTTTCACTATTATCAATGACGACTACAGCTATGTGGAAGACGGTGAGAAAACACTTTATGACATCGATGGCAAGGCCATATCCAAGATAAAGGATCTCGCTGAATTCCACGGAACCATCGAGAAGTCGATTCAGCAGCCGGCCACCTTCTTTGCCATGACCTACAAAACCAACGGCAATGTCGATGAGAGCGGCAATCCTGAATATGATTGTGACTACATCACCAAAGACTGGGTTGATGTCTCTGACGATGATTACTGGGGAGGTGTCTCCATGAAAAAGACAATCTACGACCCGTGTCCTGTCGGCTACAAGGTTCCGGTCAGCGACGCAGACGGCAACACCCCGTACGCTTGGATGAAGTTCACGGAAATGACGTGGGATCCAACGAACCACGGAGCGATTGACAAAGACCAGTGGTTCCCTTGCACAGGCACCAGAGTGTATGCATCGGGTGGTCTTGACTACCCAGAGGCCAATCCATACGCCGGGGTCTGGTTCGGAACCGCTTCCGTCAAGTCAGCGACTTCCACAAGTCAGGTAGTTTACGGACAGTATATGGCAATCATGAAGAGCAAGAGAACCTTCAAAGTGAATAAGGACGCGCGCTCGCAAGGCCTCAGCGTGCGCTGCGTAAAGGAATAAACATTATTTAGAAGCTGTTTTGAATTGCTTGAAATGTTCTTTGAGGTGAGCAGCAGGAGAAGAGTTTGCTCTTAACCTTCAAACAAACAATTCAAAACAGCTTCTTAGTAATCCTAAAAAAAATAACTTGGAAAACCAATAGGGATTGGGATATCTTTGTAACCTGAGGTTGGCTCAGTTCAAAACTGGCTGAGCCAACAGATTTTTTAAGGTTGAGTCCACTTGAAATAGTCGTGTTTTGAAAAACTTGTGCCTCGAAGATACTTCTGTAAGGGGTAAAAAGTGGCAAATGACACTTTTTCAAGTGGGCTCATTTATAATTTTTTGTGACTATGTAGATCTTATCTTCTATGCACAAAAAAATGGAGCGCGAATCTTGGCGGACGTGAGCTCCATTTGGATGCCACAGACTGGAAATTCAGGGATTAGTCGCCCCTGACAAGATGCTATGGCGACTCAAAGGTAGGGATAAATTCTCAACCCCGCAAAAAATACCCGACAAATTCGACAAATTCGCCTTGGGCAACCGACGGCGCGCCCTCGACAATGGGTTGCGGACTCCTAAGTGTGCAAAAACATTCACACATAGAACGCTAAATCATTGTCCGTCAGCAAGATGGTTTTC
>SAMEA104315421__coassemble_461_pt1 | contig 145561 bp, 133 predicted proteins | sample SAMEA104315421__metabat2_low_PE_038 | metagenome-assembled genome bin SAMEA104315421 (sample SAMEA104315421) | gut metagenome | biome: Monkey gut; feature: monkey-associated habitat; material: faeces | place: China | collected 2013 | reverse complement strand
TTTGAATCAATGTAGTCGAGCAAAGCATCGGGCTTTCTCAACCGTCTGTTTCGGAAATCATCAAGTTGTATTTCGATGATGTGATTATCAGTCACCCCATGTTCCAACAGCCAGTTATGCCAGATATCAAACAGCAGGAAAGACTTTCCACATCGTCTGACACCTGTTATAATCTTCACAAGTCCGTTCCCACGTCCTGCGATAAGTTCATCCAAATATTTCTTACGTTCAAATATCATATTAGAGTACTTTTTTTGATATTGGTATCATATTTTACACCGCAAAGATAATGATTTTATCCCAAAAGCCAGCAGTGTCCACTTCTCCAAAAAAGTTTTCTTTTGGCTGGCAGGAATTTGGTTCACGAGCATTGGCATCATCATTGAGCTGACACTTGGAATGCTGCGGATATTCGGTTTGATGGACTTATAATATCGAATTTCTAAGAGGTTACGAAGCATCGTTTTTACCTTATGTTCATGGTTTCATACCAATAATGGCAGCATACGACGGCTTTTTGTGGTGAATCTTCGTTTGGATGAAGCCAGCCTCGTTGAGCAACGACTGGAGCTGTTCAGGAGAATACGCTGTCATGCCCTCCACGACATTGGTCCATACGGAATCTGCATCAAGCACCTCTACCATGATGGCGAACTTGCCACCTTTTTTCAGTACACGGCGAACTTCTTGTAGGCAGTCAGACAGGTTGGGCCAGAAATATACCGTCTCGACAGCCGTTACAAGGTCGAACTTCCCGTCCTCGTAGGGCAACTTCTCGGCAGAACCCTGACAGACGAAGACTTGCTTGTCGAGTACGTTGGCGTTTACTTTCCTGGCTTTCGCCACGCTCTCCTCCGAAATGTCGATGCCATAGACCTGCGCCCACTCACTACGTTTGGTTAATCTTTTTAGGGTAGCACCTCCACCGCAGCCAATGTCAAGCATCGTCCAACCCTTCTGGAATTCTACGAAGCCCAACCCCCAATTCGTCAGCGGTGCATGGCCGAAGTTCATCATACGCAGCATCATCCGTCCCATCCAGCCTTGTGGATTGGCGCAATTTGTGAAGAACCTGTTAAGCAGTCCCATATTCAAACCTTATTAGTATTATGCAACTGCATAAGGTACGATGATTCCAGAATATGTGCAATACCCAAATCACATGATTTACGACTAAATCCAAAACTCCTGAAAAAGGCCACGCCCTCGTACACCTCGGCCATGCTGTGAAATCTGCAATATGCTCTAACATATAATTATTCTATTATTGTTCCACATCTGAAGGACTGTAGTTGTTCTCCCATCATGTCTTTCATCACATCATACACATTGTCGCCTGTGCAATGACTGGTGTAGAACCGTGTATCAGGGTAATTGGCTTTCAGTCTTTTAGCCAATGCTTTGATTTCTTCATCCGTTTCTTGTCCGTCAAGCAAGTGGAAGCCACCAACTACAGTATTTACAGGCCAAGGACAGGCAGCCAGAATGTTCTCCAGTCCGCTATGAGCACAACCTGTGAATAAGAGAACTTCAACATACAGAGCAATTTCATGGCGGAAATCATCATGCACATATTTGCCATTGGCATCCTGCACGAAAAGGTTCTGATTTCCCTTGGGCATCGGATGATTCTGAGGGATATGGGCAATCACATGGATGCCTTCTGCTATCTCACAAGTCTGTTCAATCTTCAGAAGCCTCTCTTCATTGATTTCTGGCCACTCCGTAGTAATGCTATGTAGATTCCCCCGTTTAGAAAAGAATTCACCGCTCATGGCATCGGGCGAGACGATGACCTTAGCCTGTCGATTATGCTCCAAGAAATATCGTAGCCCTCCTTCATGGTCACTATGCCCATGAGAAATGAAAACATAATCCACATCATTTAGGTTTATACCCAACTGCTTTGCGTTTCGGATAAACAAGTCACTTGCTCCTGTGTCAAGCAGGATCTTGTGCCGCCTTTGTCATATTGCTTGCGTTTGCCGACGGGAGGCTCTGTCAAAGTGATGCGAACCACAGCAGTTCTTTCAAGACTGCGGGCAAGAAAAAAAAGAGGATGACCTATTCGGGTCACCCTTTTTATAGTTTGATGTGGAAACGCTATTTCATCGTCACCGAGATGACGTAGTCCTCCGCCGGAAGGTCAGCCGGGAGGGTTATGAAAAGATTCTCACCGACTTTCTTGACCGACAGGGCCGTTCCGTCATACAATGCGGTCACTGACTTGACCTTGGCCTTCTTGGCGACCGGAATCTCAAGGACAGCGCCCGGGTTCTGAAGGACATGAATATAGAAGGTCTTGCCACCCGTGAGAGGAGCGGTCGAGACTCCCCACTCCTGCTCGGCGATCGGGCCGGGGCCGCAGCCCTTGATGGATTCACCATTCACCTTCATCCACTGGCCGATCTCTTTCAACAGAGACAGAGCGGCTTCCGGAAGGCGGCCGTCCGCGCGCGGACCGATGTTCAGCAAAAGATTGGTGTTCATCGAGACAGCCTTCGCAAGAGTGCCGATGAGCTGAGCGGCGGTCTTGTAGTCCCGGTCCTTCACACTGTAGCCCCAGGTGTGGTTCATCGTCTGGCACATCTCCAGAGGCAGTTTGTCACTGACCATCTGTCCTTCGGAATAACCGGCGGTGTTCTGGCCGGGAAGGTCTCTCTCGAACATCTGGAAATCCTCACCCTCAATCGGTTGGATGTGATGGTTGTTGCCGATCAGGCAGGCCGGATTCACTGAATGAATATATTCATAGAACTCAGGCATCTTCCAGTTGAAAGGAATCGAGTCGCGCTTGTGGTCCCAATAACCGTCGAACCAGAGGGCGCGGACAGGGGCGTACTGGGTCATCAACTCTTTCACCTGCTGCTTCATAAAGCCAAGATAGTGGTCATAGTCAGGATGGTCGCCCTTGCGGCCGGTGTTGTGGCCGGACTCGCCAAGAGGGTAATCCTCCCTGATCCAATCCAGAATCGAATAGTAGAACTGGAGGCTCAGGCCTTCCTTATGGCAGGCGTCAGCCAGATCCCTCATCACATCCTTTCCCCAAGGTGTCGCCTTGACGATGTTGTAGTCCGAAGCCTTGGTGTCGAACATGGAAAATCCGTCATGGTGACGGGAGGTTATCGTCACATAGCCCGCTCCGGCATCCTTGAAAGCCTTCACCCATTCCTCGGCGTTGTAGCCGGCAGGGTAGAAAGCGGAAGCCGCGTGGGCATATTCATCCTTGTTCAGGCCGCCGAGCTGGAGATACCACTCCCCTTGCGCGTATGACGCATATATTCCCCAATGCAGGAATATTCCAAAGCGGTCGTTGACAAACTGCCGACGTGCCTCAATGTTCTCCGGAGTCGGCTGATAATGGTTCTGTGAATATCCCGTCACAGCGGTCACGAGTGAAAGGCATATTGCCAGAAAAATGGTTTTTAATGTCTTCATGGTGAATATCTTCTATTAGTCCAAGAAACTGTCTTGATTTGTATGGAACGTCATCAGGGTGAGAACGCATCAACAGCGAGAATCAAAACATAAACAACGGGCATTATTTTTCAGGATATATTGATCCTGCGATGCCCATCTGAAGGCCGCGCAGCTCGGCGATGCCTCTCATTCGGCCGTAGCAGGAGTATCCCGGGTTGGATTTCTTCTGAAGGTCGTCGCACATCCTGTGGCCGTGGTCCGGACGGCAGAAGACGCGGAACCCACGCTCCTGCATGACCTCAAGCAAGGTCTTCATCATGCCGTACATGTCCACATCGCCGGCCAGGTGGGTGTCCTCGAAATAGTTGCCCCCGGCGTCACGTTTCGTGCTTCTGAAATGCACGAAATCGGTTCTGTCCCCGAACTCGCGCATCATTCCGACAAGGTCGTTGTCGGCCCTGATGCCGAACGATCCGGTGCAGAGGCAAAGGCCGTTGGACCAGTTAGGGACGGCGGCGATGAGCCTGCGGAAATCCTCGGCTGTGGAAAGGATCCTCGGAAGGCCGAGAATCGGGAACGGAGGGTCGTCCGGATGGATGACCATCCTCACGCCCACCTCGTCGGCGACAGGGCAGATCTGGCTCAGGAAGAAGATCAGATTGCTTCTAAGCTTTTCGGAATCAATCCCGTCATACCTCTCAAGCTCTTTTCTGAACTGATCCAAAGTGAAGCTCTCCTCGCTTCCCGGAAGACCGGCGATCATCGTGCGTGTGAGTTTGTGGATCTCCTCGGCGTCCATCTTCTCGAAACGGGCCTTCGCCTTGGCGATGTCCCCGGCTGAATATTCCTTCTCCGCTCCCGGTCTTTTCAGGATGAAAAGGTCGAACGCCAGCAAGGCCGCGCGCTCGAAGCGCAGGCAGGTCGAGCCGTCCGGAAGTCTGTAGTCCAGATCCGTGCGGGTCCAATCAAGCACCGGCATAAAGTTGTAAGTCACGCACTTGATGCCGCACTCCGCCAGATTTCGCAGAGTCTGCCTGTAGTTCTCGATGTACTGGAGATAGTCCCCTGTCTGGGTCTTGATGTGCTCGTGCACAGGCACGCTCTCGACCACGCTCCAGGTGAGTCCCCAGTCGGCGATCATCTTCTGGCGTGCCTTGATCTCCTCGACCGGCCACACCTGACCGTTAGGAATATGATGGAGCGCGTGAACGATGTCAGTCACGCCTGTCTGACGTATGTAGTCCAGAGAGATAGGATCGTTGGGACCGTACCATCTCCAGCTCTCCCGCATCAAAAAAATATTATTTTTCATATCCTTAGATTGAGAACGCATCGAAACCTCCATCAACAACGTTAATTGTGCCTGTTACCGCCTTGGAGGCGTCGGAAGCCAGCCAGTGGAGGGTTCCGAGAAGTTCCTCCGGCTCAAGGAAACGTCCGAACGGAGTGTGGGCCAAAATCTTGTGAGAGCGGTCGGTCAGACTGCCGTCAGGATTCGTGAGCAGGGAACGGTTCTGGTTGGTGAGCAGGAATCCCGGAGCGATGGCGTTGACTCTGAAACCCTCGCCGAACTTTATGGCCAGCTCGCCGGCCAGATACTTGGTCCAGTTGGCCACGGCGGCCTTGGCGACACCATAACCAGCCACACGGGTAAGAGGCCTCAAGGATGTCTCGCTGCAGAAGTTGATGATCGAGCCTTTCTTCTTCTCCACCATCGCCCTTGCGAAGACCATGGTCGGCAGGACAGTCCCGAACAGATTGAGATCCACAACCTTGCGCACAGCGTCAACGTCAAGGTCGAAGATTGTCTTCTCCGGCGGAACGGTCGCGGAAGCCATGTTTCCTCCTGCGGCGTTCAGAAGGATGTCTATTCCTCCGAATTTCTCCACGATGGCCTTGCAATTACCCTCAAGTGTCTCCTTGTCAAGCACATTGGTAGGCAGGAAGCAAGCCTCTCCACCCTCTGCCTTGATCTCGGCCACGATAGCCTCACCCTTTTCTGCGGCACGGTCAAGATCCAGAAGAGCCACCTTGGCTCCCTGAGCGGCGAAATATTTCACAATAGTGGCCCCAAGCACTCCGCAAGCGCCTGTCATCACCACAACCTTACCTTTGATGTCAAAAAGATTCTCCATATTGCTCGTTGATTATTTTATCGGCATTGACCCTATCACCTTCGTGTTGATCTCACGAAGTTTTCCCTCATTCATCTTGACCACTTTACGGTCGTAGGTCATCAGACCGTTCACCTCTCCCTCAACATCTGTCGTCTGGGTATAGACCGCACCGCAGACACCTTGCTTGATCAGGAGAATCAACTGGTCGGCGAACCTTGCATATTCATCAAGGACCTCGTCTCCGTTCTTGTACTGGACATAGCCCCAGTTGCGGTCAGTCTGCCAAAGATGGCCCTGAAGCGGAAGGCCTATGCCGCCATATTCCCCAAGCACGGCAGCCATCTTAGGCTCCCAAAGGTACATCGCCGGGTAAGGATAATGGTGGTTGTCCATCACGTCTCCGCAATCCGGCTCCCAGTTGCCGCCGGAAGACATGTTGATGAGCCTCGTAGGATCCTGCGCTCTCGTGAAGTCCACGACGGCCTTGGTGTCGAACTGTCCCCAGGCCTCGTTGAAAGGCACCCACATCACGATGCACGGGAACTTTTTCACCTGAGCCATGATTTCGGACCACTCCTTATAAAAATTGGCCTTGGCCTGAGGGGTGGCAGGGAAATCCGTGCCCTCACTGTAGTTGTGTACCACCCATTTGTTCAGATTGTTGGATGCGAAGCAAGGCATGTCCTGCCAAACAAGCATTCCGAGTTGGTCGCAATAGTAGAACCAGCGCGACGGCTCAACCTTGATGTGCTTGCGGATCATGTTGAATCCGAAGTCCTTGGTCTTCTGAATATCATATTTCAGAGCCTCGTCTGTCGGAGCGGTGTACAGTCCGTCCGGCCACCAACCCTGATCGAGAGGGCCGAACTGGAACAGAGGCTGGCCGTTAAGGCCGAGCAGTTTCGTGTTCTTGTTCTTTACATAAAGGGAAACCTCCCTCATCGCCGTGTAGCCATGCACCGAGTCGATCACCTTGCCTCCGCGAAGCACGGAGATCTCCAGCCCGTAAAGGTAAGGCGAATCAGGAGACCACAGCTTGGCATCACTTACAGGAAGCATCACAGTACCGTCCGGGACAGTCTTCCCCTGAGCGAGGACATTGCCCTTGATGCCGTTCTCTGTCGAATACCCCACACCGCCATCGAGCAACTTTACTCTTACAACATCCCCTTCCTGCATGCCTTCCGTGGCCACAGAAACGCTCATCGTCCCGTCCTTTATGTTCGAAACAGCATAATAGTCTGTAACCCGCGCTTTTGAGACCGGCTCGATCCAGACGCTCTGCCATATTCCCGAAACCGCTGTGTACCAGATGCCTTTCGGTTCGCGGACCTGTTTGCCACGAGGCTGGAAATCATTGTTTGTGGCATCCTCAACCCTGACGACCAATGTGTTGTCGCCGGATTTAAGGTAAGGGGTGATGTCGAACGAAAAATGAGTGTAGCCTCCCGTGTGTCTGCCGACCTGCACATCGTTGACAATCACATCAGCCTGCCAGTCCACAGCCTCGAAGTTCAGCATCAGACGCTTGCCTCGCCAGGCGGAAGGCACCTTGAACGAAGTCCTGTACCAAAGGGCATCGTCAGGTGTCAATGTGCGTCCGACACCGGAAAGCGAGGACTCCACCGCGAAAGGAACCAGAATCCGTCCGTCAAACTTTTCCGGGACAGCGGCGTTCTTAGGGGTGATTGAATATTCCCACAGACCGTTCAGGGACTTCCAATCCGGCCTCACCATCTGAGGGCGGGGATATTCCCTGTGGGCATTCTCCGGCGTGACCTCCTCAGCCCACGCCGTCCTGATGCGGTCGCCGGCAGGCGCCCAACTTTGGGCCGATACTGTTCCGGCAGTCATCAGGGACAAAACCAGAGCGGTGCAAAGATAATTCTTCATTTTGATTTGTTATTTGTTATTTAGGAACATGAAAAAAATAAGTTGCTTCAGATTAAGAGAAGATTTTCGAGGATAGATCTTTTTTTGAAGAAGGAGTGTGCCGGTGGCACATGACTGATGAGAAAAGAGATCTAGACCGAAAAGATTCCTTAAGATGATGCAGGTTATTTTTTGAATGTTACTTGATCAGATTCCCGAGTATGGAGCGGCTCAGTTCCCTGGTCACGGTGCGGGTGGCCGCCGAAGTGGCGCTCTTCACCACCTTGTTGCCGGTGCTTACCTTCTTGGTCTTTTGGGTCTTACCGCCGGCCACCTTGTTGGAGACAGCGGTGCCGACAGAGGCGGCTACGGACGCAGTCACAGCCGTGACCACCGCCTTGGCAAGCTTGCCGAACAGGCCGCCACCCTTGGCGGACTTATTCTCGGTCTCCTTGGCCTGCGCCTCCGCCGCGGCTTCCTCCTCGTCCTTACGGGCCTGCGCCAGCAGCACCTCGAACGCGCTCTCACGGTCAACAGGAGTGTCGTACTTCCCGTAGATTCTGGACGACTTTATCAACTGGCTTCTCTGCGAGGTGTCAATCGCCCCGATCTGGCTGAGCGGGAAAAGGATTTTCGCTTTCTGAACAACGCCCGGAGCTCCGTTCGCCTCCAGAAACGACACCAAAGCCTCACCAGTCCCGAGATTCATGATAGCCTCGGATGTGTCGAACGCCGGATTGGCTCTGAAAGTCTCCGCAGCGACTTTCACCGCTTTCTGATCCTTGGGGGTGAACGCCCTCAAGGCATGCTGCACGCGGTTGCCGAGCTGGCCGAGGATGCTTTCCGGAATGTCAGTCGGACTCTGGGTCACGAAATAGACACCCACGCCCTTGCTCCGGATAAGCCTCACGACCTGCTCGATCTTGTCAGCCAACGCCTTGGGCGTGTCGTCAAAGAGCATGTGCGCCTCGTCGAAGAAGAACACAAGCTTTGGCAGTTCCATGTCACCGACCTCCGGGAGAGTTGAATATAACTCCGAAAGAAGCCAAAGAAGGAAGGTTGAATATAGCTTCGGCTTCATCATCAGTCTGTCGGCGGCCAGAACACTCATCACTCCCTTTCCTCCCTCACAGGCCAGAAGGTCTTGAATATCAAAGGACGGCTCGCCGAAAAACTTGTCGGCGCCCTCATTCTCAAGTGCAAGGATAGCCCTCTGGATCGCTCCGACCGACGCCGACGCGATGTTGCCGTAGATTGAGGAATATTCAGACGCGTGATCAAGGGCGAAATTGAGCATGGAGCGCAAGTCCTTGATGTCGAGAATGAGAAGTCCGCGCTCGTCAGCGATTCTGAAGACGATGTTGAGCACTCCCTCCTGGGTGTCATTAAGACCGAGGATACGGCTCAGCAACCGGGGTCCCATCTGCGAGACCGTGCATCTGAGCGGATGTCCCTGCTCACCGAAAACATCGTAGAAACGAACCGGACATCCCTGAAACATAGGGCTCTCCACTCCGAATTCCGCCATTCTCTTCTCAATGAATCCACTCATACGTCCAGGTTGGGATATTCCGGAGAGATCGCCCTTCATGTCCGCCATGAAGCAAGGGACTCCAGCCTGGCAGAAAGTCTCGGCCATGACCTGAAGTGTGACCGTCTTGCCGGTGCCGGTGGCTCCGGCCACAAGACCGTGCCTGTTCGCCATCTTTCCGATGATGGAAACCGGACCTTCTGAACTTTGGGCTATCCAAAGCCCGTTCTTGGAATCGTACATCGTTGTCAGTTTTATAGTGTTGACTAATTATCTTTTATAGTGCGGTCATTCTTCATCCTTGCTGAAAAAGGAGAAATGAACCCTTCCGTATTTCTTTTCCTTCCTAAAACAAGGATGGTCCGCGAATGAGTGCTCGTCACCGTGCTCCAGGATGAAATAGCATCCGGGATGGAGGATGCCGGCGGAAAACACCTTGTCGGGGATTGTCTCAAGGCCTTCCAAGGCATAAGGCGGATCGGCGAACACGATGTCGAACTTCTCATGGCAGATGTCAAGGAAATCAAACACGTTGTCCCTCACCATCGTGACGTTGTCCAGACCAAGCCGCCGTGCCTCTGTCTTGATGAACGACGCGTTCTCTCTGGCCATCTCCACAGACCAGACCCTCGCCGCCCCCCTTGAGGCGAACTCGAACGCGACCGCGCCTGTGCCCCCGAAAAGATCCAGAACCTTCAGGTCCTCAAACTCGTACTCGTTGTCAAGCACGTTGAAGAGCCCCTCCCTGGCGAAATCGGTGGTCGGTCTGGCCTTGTAGCCGGCCGGTGGATTGACTGTCTTGCCGCGCAGTTTTCCTCCGATTATCCTCATAGCCTTTCAACTGATTTAAAGTAACGGTACAAGGACATCTCCTCCTCCCCGGTCAACGGGGTCCTGAAATAGACGGACGAGACCTCCGGATTGAGCTGCAGTTTTCTCACCGCCATGAACAGGAAATACTCGGCAGTCGTGAAGTCCGCCGCACTGAACACGTTGGCCAGAAGCAGGTTTCGGCCCTGGGATATTCCCAGATGAAGATAGCCTGAGGCGTAGGAGGCGACTATCCTGTTATATTCATCCACCCTCCCGAGATCCTTCAGAATGCAGTACATCTCCGGAAGAACCTCAGCCTGCCTCCCATTCGCATCAAGGACAGCCTGCGAGATGGTCCTCGACAGCATCTCCCCTATTGTCAATGAATAGACAAGTTCAGCCGCATACTCCGGGAACGCGACATGACGCACCTCATCGTCCTCTCCGAGAATGACAGTGTCAGAAAGGATTTGGCGCATGGATGACTCTTCAAAAAATGAGGATGGGACCAACGCCACCTTCGGGGTCAGAAGGGACACCTCAACCTGCGGATAACGGTGCTGAAGCTCCTTGGCTGTAAAGACAGTGTCCGCCCCGCGCCATCCGGACTCCTCCACCGACGAACCGTCCGACACCTTAAAAGAATATCCATTCAAGCAGACTTGAATGGATATTCCGTTAATCTTCTGTTTTGGATTCCAATCCATCTATTCCGAGTTGGATGATCGTCCTACTCCCAGTTGCCCACGTTGTTGTTAGGCGCGGTGACGCTGCCGACCATAAGGCCTTCGTAGCGGCCCTGATCCTCGCACTCTGCGACTTTGTTCACAACAAGCTGGTGGTTCATTCCGTTAAGAATTGACTTCCAAGGCATCTTCGCCTCGAACAGAGGCACGTTCACACCTGAGACCTTCTTCACGATGGCGTCCATCTCAACCTTGGTGACAGCGGCCACGGTCTCGCCCTCGGTCGCGAACGGAATCTCATCAATGGCATTGATGTCGAAGTCCGGTCTGTTGTTGAACAGGGTATCCTTGACAGCGATCTTGTTCTGGATCGAGAACACGAGACGCCTGTCCCCTTCCTGATAGAGCTTGTAAAGACCCTCGTCGGTTATTCCTTTGTGTGACTTCCTTACATCGTTGGTGTGTGCCACGGCAAGGGAGTCATCCTTCGAGCCGACCTGCATGAGGACAACCATCTGGCCGTTGTTGTAGAACTGCTTGAGGGTGTCGAATGAGGCGGTGAACCTCTCGTTCATGCTCTTGAAAGCTACCTGAAGCTCACGGATGTCCTTCAGCCTCTGGACAGCGACCTTCTGCCTGGCCACAACCTCCTTGTTGAATCTGACAGGCTCCATAATGCCGTCGTAGATCTCATAGACTAAAAAGATCGCGCAAAGCGCAAGTACGATGCAGAGAATCGTTTTCAGTGTCTTGTTCATTATTCTTGGTTTTTATGTTTTTCTTACCTGTGAAAAGACTATACGTCAATTCTTGACAAAGTTAGAAAATTGATTTATGAAATGCAATATAATATTTGTAATTTTGCAGACAGCAATGAAAGACATCGCAATTTTAGACAAGCTGACGGGCAGTTCTTCCCGCATCACCATCGTCGTCCACACCCATCCGGACGGGGATGCTTTAGGCAGTGGAGCCGCCATGCTGAGCTATCTGACAGGCGTCAAGGGCAAGGACACGGTACTGATCGTGCCGGACAGCATCCCTGATTCAATCGCCTTCATTATGAAAGGGATTGGAACCGGGAAGTTGATCGCATTCGATGAAAACGGTGAGGAAGCACGGAAGAGAATCGAGGGAAGCGACCTTATCATTTGTCAGGATTGCAACTCCTTCTCCAGGACAGCGGACATGGAGGGCTTGTTGAGAGGTTCAGGCGCGCATAAGATACTGATTGACCATCATCTGAATCCCGAGGCCGAATCGTTCGAACTCGTGTTCTCAAAGACAGGAATCTCCTCCGCGAGCGAGCTGCTGTTCTGGATTCTGATGGAGATGCCGGACATCGCCGGGAACGCTTCCGCATTGCCTGCGGACTGCGCCACCGCATTGCTTACCGGAATGACAACAGACACCAACAACTTCGCGAATTCGGTCTTTCCGAGCACGCTGGAGATGGCATCCAAACTGATCGAGGCGGGGGTGAACCGCGATGCCATCCTGTCGGAGCTATACAACAACTATCGTGAAAACCGCCTTAGGCTGATGGGGTTTCTCATGAGCGAACGGCTTAAGATCACAGGGTACGGGGTGGCGTACATCATTCTGGATGAGCTGACACAGAAAAGGTTCGACTTCAGGAAAGGCGAAAGCGAGGGATTTGTGAACATGCCGCTGTCGATCGCGTCGGTGCGCATGAGCATATTCCTGACCCAGGAAAACGACATCTTCAAGGTTTCCGTCAGATCCAAGGCCGGAACTTCGGCGAACGAGTGCGCGGCAAGGTTCTTCAACGGAGGCGGGCATGAGTGCGCGGCAGGCGGCAAGCTGACCATAGGCAAGGATTTGGCGGCCCCGTCCGACGCAGAGGCATACATCTTGAAAGCGGCAGGAGAGTTTTTTGGAATATGACAACGAATCAACACATCATAACGGCACTGGCCGCCATGGCTGTCCTTACCATGTTGTCCCCGTCCTGCGGCAAGACAGAGACGGAGAACGCCTATTCGCAGCAGGACAAGAACATAGAATCGATCGTCAGCTCCCTGGCTCCCGAAGGCTCCGGGGCTACCGTGGAATACTTCGATGGTTCGGTAAGGGTCACGGTGAAGCAGGGCGAAGGCGAGGCGTTGGAGGACAACGGCAGCGTGTCGTTCTACTATGCCGGCCACTGCGTCAACAGTTCCAGCCTGTCTTCCGGCAACATGTTCGTGACCAACAGCAAGGAGGTCGCCGAATCGGCGCAATGGACTGTCTCGGACACCACCATGTTCAAGGTCAGCACGGTCGATCTTTCCGGGGACAAACTCGTGAAAGGTCTGAGAAAGGGCATCGTCGGAGTAAAGAGCGGGGACGAGTGCTACATTCTCTTCAACGGGAAAAACGGATTCGGGAAGCACAAGACAGGAACAGTGCCCGGAAATTCAGCATTGGCCTATCATTTGTGGATAACGGACGTCACCAACAAATAAACGAAAGGAAATTGATATGAGCATACTCAAAAACAAGATCATCAAGTTCTGTGGAATCACGGCCGCCGTGATCACTATGGCCGGCGCGTGCGCCAAGGAGGTCACCGAATCAAAGAACGGGGACAACAAGCTTTACCTTGAGGCTTGGCTGAACACACATTTTCCGAATGTCAAGCCTACGGGTCTGGGAATATACATCACTGACGACCAACCGGGAACAGGAGCGTCCATCTCCGACAAAGATCTCTACTTCTTCATCCGGTACACTGCCACCGATCTGGACGGCAACATCGGAAGCACATCCGAGGAGAAAGTGGCGCAACAGATTGGCTCTTACGCGAAAGGCAACTATTACGGGCCTACCGTGGTGCTGAACAGCGAGCTTGCGACACAGGCTGGAATCCTGGACATGATCAGAGGCATGAAAGTCGGCGGGACAAGGACAGCCGTCATTCCCGGATGGCTTAACGTGACCATTGACGGCGACGAAGGCTACGAGACAGGCGACGATTATTTCAAGAACGAGTCCGGAACCAATGTCATCTACACCATCACCCTTACGGACAAGACCGACGACATCCACAAATGGGAGATAGATTCTCTGGAAAGATACACCGCCCACAGGATGAACGATGTGGATTCCACCTTTTACGGCTACTACTACCAGCAGCTCAAGGAGCCGGCCGACACCACAACCCTGCCGCGCGACACAACGTTCTACATCAACTACACGGGAAGACTGCTGAACGGGCAGGTTTTCGACACGACGGTTGAAGACACGGCGAAATTCTATGGAATCTACTCGTCATCGAAGACATACCAGCCTCAGCAAGTGAAGCTGAACGAGAATTATTCCGACATAACCCTCGGTGGCTCAAGTTCTTCGAACGGCAGCACCACCATCAAGGGATTCGCCTACTGCCTGTCAAAACTGAAGGCCTACGAAAAGGGCGTGTGCGCGTTCTACTCCTATCTTGGCTACGGCTACAGCGGAAGCGGCAAATCCATCCCGAAATACGCTCCCCTGACTTTTGAAATTGAAATTGTTGACAAACCATAAGGATATGTCACAGACACAGACAGCCCCGACGGAGCTTGGAAGTGAGAGCATAGGACAATTGCTCAAGAAGTACGCAGTCCCTGGAATCATCGCCATGACTGCGTCTTCTCTGTATAATATGGTGGACAGCATCTACATCGGGCACATTCCCGAAACCGGATCGCTGGCCATCTCGGGGCTTGCCGTAACCTTCCCGCTGATGAACCTCAGCACTGCGCTGGGTACTCTCGTCGGTGTCGGAGCGGCGACGATGATCTCCGTGCTGCTCGGGCAGCGGAACTATAGGATCGCCAACAAGGTCCTGGCAAACGAAGTGACCCTGAACTGCATCGTGGGACTCCTTTTCACCGTGTTCTGCCTGATGTTCCTGGATCCCATCCTTAACTTCTTCGGGGCAAGCGCCAACACCTTGAAATACGCAAGGGACTACATGGAGATCATTCTCTACGGGAATGTCATCACCCATCTTTACTTCGGTCTGAACAGCATCATCCGGTCTTCCGGCAATCCGAAGATGGCGATGGGGCTGACCCTTTTCACGGTGATCCTCAACAGCATCCTGGACCCGATATTCATTTTCACATTCGGGATGGGTGTGCGCGGAGCCGCTTTGGCGACGGTGATCTGCCAGGCCGTCTCGCTGGCATATTCAATCTGCTACTTCACACGGAAGGACAATGTCCTGCGACTGCCGAAAGGGTTCTTCAGTCTGGAGTGGAGAATCGCGAAGGATTCATTGTCAATCGGCATGGGGCCTTTCCTGATGAACTCGGCCTCCTGCATCGTGACAATGTTCATCAACCAGCAGCTGCTCAAGTACGGCGGCGACCTTGCCATCGGTGCGTTCGGCATCATCAACAGGATCAACTTCCTGTTCATCATGGTGGTAATGGGATTCAACCAGGGAATGCAGCCTATCGCAGGGTACAATTTCGGGGCGAGGAAATATTCAAGAGTCCGCGAGGTCTTCCTGCGCACGTCGATGTGGGCCACTATCGTAACCGGTTTCTGGTTCATCGCCTCGGAGTTCTTCCCGGGAGCGATGGTCAGCATCTTCACCAATGACCCAAGCCTTAAAGAGGTGGCGGAGAAAGGGTTGAGAGTGATGAATCCGGTTGTGCTGATTGTGGGCTGGCAGATGGTATCGACCAACCTGTTCCAAAGCCTCGGAATGGTCCGGAAGTCAATATTCCTGTCCCTCAGCCGCCAGCTGCTTTACCTTGTGCCGCTGCTGTACCTGATGCCGCCGTTCTTTGGCATTCATGGAGTGTTCGCGGCGTTCCCGATCTCTGATGCACTGGCCTGTGTCACGACATTGGTCATGATCGGCAATCTCATGCGCAAATTCAGCAGACTCAAGGACGGGGACGAGCCAACGATCCTTGGAAGCGCGATCTCTTAAAAACCAATGAATATGAACGGACAAAACACAATAATCAACATCGGACGCCAGTTCGGGAGCGGCGGCAAGCTCGTCGCGTTGAAGATCAGCGAGATCCTTGGCATTCCCGTTTACGATAATGAATTGATTTCAAGGGCTGCGGACGAGAGCGGATTCAGCAAGGAACTGTTCGAGCGCAGCGATGAGAAGAGGAGCATCTTCAACATTTCATCCTTCTTCGACACCGGAAGATTCGGCGGCGCGCGGAACTACGTCGGCGACAACGAACTGTTCAAGATCCAAAGCGAAGTGATCAGGAACCTGGCGGCGAAAGGCTCCGCGATCTTCGTAGGCAGGTGTTCCAACTATATTCTCCGCGATCTGAAATGTCTTGACGTGTTCGTCACAGCTCCGTCAGAAGACCGCGTGAAAAGAGTTTCGGAAAGATTGAACATCTCCCCGGAGGAAGCGCGGTCCAGGATCTCTCGCCAAGACAGGACAAGGGAGACCTACTACAACTTCTTCACGTTCGGCAACTGGGGAGCCGCGTCAGACTACGACCTCTGCATCGACTCTTCGATTCTCGGGATAGACGGAACAGCCGGTTTCATCATCGACTTCGGCAAAAAAGCGGAATTGATTTAGGAATATGTCGGATTCCAGAACCAGGAGGATACTCTTGATTTCCGTGGCGGGACTTGTCGCCACGCTGATTGTCGTCATCGCCGGGAAATCCGCATTCGGGAAAAGAGCGTCGGCGGAGCGGGAATCCCGCCCTGTGCCGGTCAACCTCAACGTGACCCTGACAAACGAGATGTCGGACACGTCCTCATTGGCCGGATTCGACAGGATGGTAAAGAACTACCTGACCTACTGGGCCATACACGGTGCGTCACTGTCCGTAATGAGGAACGATTCCCTGCTTTTCGCGAAAGGCTACGGCGAGGCGGACTCTGGTCTTGAGATGCAGCCGGGGTACATCCTGAGAATGGCTTCCGTGTCCAAACTGGTGACAGCCGCAGGGATAATGGTGCTTCAGGACAGAGGACTTCTCAACATCAAGGATCATGTCTTCGGCCCTGACGGAATCCTGAACGACTCCACCTACAACGCGGCCATCAAGGACACCCTCTACTACAGGATAACAGTCGAGGATCTGCTGCGCCACAAGGGCGGATTCTCCAGACGTGGCGGAGATCCGATGTTCTCCACACGTTGGATCATGATGCAGAACGGTTGGAGCGAGGCTCCCACACAGGAACAGTTGATGGAGCTCCAACTGAAAAGACGGTTGAAATTCGTTCCGGGAACCGCGCAGGAATATTCAAACTTCGGCTATCTGGCTCTTTCCATGGTGATTGAGAAAGTCAGCGGGATGGACTACGAGACATTCCTGCAGGAGAATGTCCTTCGGCCGGCCGGATGTGTCGATTTCCACATCGCAGGCAACTACTACAAGCACAAGCTCCCCAACGAGACACGCTACTACGTCCAGCACGACGACGAACCGGCGGAAGAATTCAACAACAGCGGCAGGAAAGTCACCCGATGCTACGGCGGCAACAACGTGACAGGTCTTTCCGGAGCGGGCGCATGGGCGGCCTCCACGCCGGAGCTGGCTCTGTTTGTGGCATCTATTGACGGGAGACCGGAAGTCCCGGACATCATCAGCCGGGAGAGCGTGGATCTGATGACTGAATATTTTGACGAGAGCACCTACTCCCTCGGATGGAACGACACCAAGGACGGTTACTGGACACGCACCGGCACGTTCGCCGGAACCAGCGCGCTGATCAAGTACTTCCCTGACGGGGAGTGCTGGATATTCATCTCCAACACAAGCACTTACAAAGGGCCGGGACTTGCGCGCCACACGGCCGAGCTTTTCGACAGGCTGCGGGAGAAATATTCCACAAGACTTCCGGCAAGGAATATGTTCTATCCGGAGCATCAGGAGAGCGTTGACGGTGAAAATGAATGGTTCGGGTATTGATCATTCCTTCCGGTCACTTCGACAGGCTCTGTGACCAATGAAAAACAGTTCCGCCCGGCCACTTCGACAAGCTCAGTGACCGGGCGGAACCAACTATATTCAAAAGCAAAGACTACTTGTTGACAAACATCACGGCCTCCGCGATGGAGTTCAGCTTGGTGTCAACGCTGTCAGCGCGGCTCGCGAGCACGCAAGGGACAGTCGTTCCGACGAGCATTCCAGCCTGCTTCACACCAGTGGCGAGTTTGGAGTTTGTCTTCCAGAACACATTGGCGGACTCGATGTTAGGGAACTCAAGACAGTCAGCGTCACCGGCAACCGGGCTGACAAGTTTCTTGATCTCCACAGACTCCTTGTCGATCGCGACATCAAGAGCCAGAGGGCCGTCAGCGACACAGCCCTTGATCTGTCCGCGGTCAACCATCTTGGCGAGAGCGGCGGCCTCCATGCAGGCAGGCATGGAATCAAGCACCTGCTCGGATGCGGCGATGAACGCCAGCTTTGGCTTTGAGATGCCGAATGACTTGGCCACCCCCACGAGATAACCGGCGATCTTCACCTTCTGGCGGAAGTCAGGAAGAGGAATCACGGCCATGTCTGACAGGAAGAGGAGTTTGTGATAGTTAGGGCTTTCGATGACACCGACGTGGCTGAGCACGCCCTTCTGAGGGAGAAGTCCGGTCTCCTTGTTGAGAATAGCGCGGAGGAACTTGTCCGTGGAGCAAAGCCCTTTCATCAGGACATCGCCCTCACCATCGTGAACAAGTTGAACGGCCTTTGAGACAGCCTTGAGTTCAACCGGCTCGTTGACAATCTCGAAGAGTTCGATGTCGATGTCGTTCTTCTGGCAGGTCTCTCTGATGAGTTCCTTGTCACCTACAAGGGTAACTTTCACGAAACCCAACTCCGAAGCCTTGGCGCAAGCCACAATCGTGTGCTCGTCAACAGCCCAGGCGGCCACCAATCTTTTGCATACGCCTTTCTCTTTGAGTTCGGCGAATACGTCAGCGAATTTTGTGATCATGATATTTCTTTTTTTAGATTGATACTATTCATCCATGCTCTGCACGAGGTGCATGGTGTCGCGCGCGATGACGAGTTCCTCATCGGTGGTGACAAGGGCGACCTTGACCTTGGAATCCGGCAGGGAGATCACCGTGTCAACTCCCCAGGCGGTGTTGGCCTCGTAGTCGAATGCAAGTCCGAGATAGGTGAAGTTCTCGCAGACCCTGCGGCGCAGACGGCTGTTGTGCTCGCCGATACCGCCGGTGAAGAAGATGGCGTCAACTCCGTTCATCTCGGCGGTGTAGGCTCCGATGTACTTGATCATCTGGAATGTCAGCATCTTGAGTACAAGCTTGGCCTGGCGGTCGCCGTTGTTGGCGAGCTCGTCCAGCTCACGGGCGTCGGATGTCTTTTGGGAGACTCCGAGGAAACCGCTCTTCTTGTTCACGATGTCGTACATCTGATCAGGAGTGAGATTCTCCTTCTTCATCATGTAGAGGACGGCGTTTGCGTCCACGTCGCCGCAGCGGGTTCCCATGACCAGACCCTCAAGCGGAGTGAGACCCATAGAGGTGTCGATTGACTTTCCGTTCACGATAGCGGTGATGGAGCTTCCGTTACCGATGTGGCAGGTTATGATCCTTGAGTTGTTCAGATCAAGGCCGACCATCTCAGCGCCCTTCTTTGCCACGAACTGATGGCTCGTTCCGTGGGCGCCGTAGCGGCGGATGTGGTACTTGTCATAATATTCATAAGGGAGGCCGTACATGTAGGCGTAAGGCGGCATCGTCTGATGGAAGGCGGTGTCGAACGTCACGACCTGAGGCACTGAAGGCAGAACCTCCTGACAAGCCCTGATGCCAAGCAGATGGGCCGGGTTGTGGAGAGGGGCGAAGTCACAGCAGAAGTCGATCTTCTTGATGACATCCTCGTCCACGATGGCGCTTCCGGAGAAGAAATCGGCACCCTGCACGATTCTGTGGCCGACAGCCTCAATGTCGTCGAATGACTTGAGCACACCGTGATCCTTGTCGATAAGGGCGTCAAGCACAATCTGCATTCCGACGGTGTGGTCCGGCACAGGAAGATCCTTGACAACCTTTTCCTTACCTACAGGAGTGTGCTGGAGTCTTCCGCATTCAAGGCCTATCTTCTCAACTATACCTTTGGCCAAAAGGGAGTAAACGTCATCGTTCTTCATGTCAAGCAGCTGGTACTTGATCGAAGAGCTTCCGCAATTGATAACAAGAATAATCATTCCGTTTGAAATTTATGTAATTGTACTGACAAAGATAGCAAATTAATCACTATTTTTGGCAAAATAATGGACAGTGATATGGTTGAGGCGAGAGATATCATGGGGATCAGTGTTCCTTTCGCGGCCGGGGTCGCGACGGGGGCGGTTCTGTGCCCTTTTCTTTCCGGCGGACTACCGATCATCACGGATTCGATTCTCCTTATTCTTATTTGTTCAACTACCTTATTGGTGCGCTTCGACAAGCTCAGCGACCGAAGCGGAAAGCGGTTGGTGAGCCTGTCGAACCAACCGCGCCTCGGCAGGCTGACGCGCTTAGGCAGGCTCAGCGGCCGGCGGATATTCTTTGCGGGAATATTCATAGTCACGGGAATATTCTGCTCGTTGAATTATCACATCGCAAGCGGGATTCCTGAATATGGCAGCGGCATTGTCAGCACAGCGGCCGCCAAAGCCGTAGGACACCTGCGCGCCACAATCGATGCCATTCCATACCCGTCGGAGACCACAGGACCACTGGTGAAAGCCTTGCTGACCGGCGACAAAAGCGACCTTCCGAAAGAGATCACGGGAATATTCAGAGACAGCGGAGCCTCGCATATTCTCGCCCTCTCCGGATTGCATCTGGGTGTGCTCTATCTTCTTCTGACCAGACTGACATCGCCGCTTGGGAACAGCCCGAAGGCCAGAAAATCGAGATGTTCATTGATCATCGTGGCGGCACTTTTCTACTCCATCATGACCGGTGCCACGCCATCCATCATCAGGGCGTTCCTGTTCATCACCATCAACGAGACCGCCAAGCTGCTTGGACGGAAAAGGGAGCCGGTCAGGGTGCTGCTGGCCGCGCTGACGGTTCAACTGGCGCTAAAACCGGATGTAATCAGCTCCGTAGGTTTCCAGCTCTCCTACATGGCAATGGCTGGAATATTCCTGCTCTATCCCACTCTGGAACGGATTTACCCGGCCCCAAGCGGCTCCAGACTGTCAAGGTTCAATCCTTTCCGCAAGATTTGGAACGCCGCCATGCTCTCCATCTCCTGCCAGATATTCACAGGGCCGATAGCGTGGCACTATTTCCACACTTTTCCGAAGTACTTCATACTGACCAACTTGGTTGCCCTTCCACTGACAAGCGCGATCATGACCCTTTCGGTGGCCACAATCGCGCTGTCTTTCCTTGGAATATGTCCGGAGCCGCTGGTGATCCTCAACGATCACGCGATGCAGGCTCTGGTTTTCTGCCTGGAAATCATTTCCGGGCTGGATAATCCTTAACCTATTCTTTAACGTCTGCCAGATGAATCTTAGAAGCTGTTTTGAATTGTTTGTTTGAAGGTTTGAGAGTGAAAAACTTCAGTTTCGACCGCTTCTTCCAAGGAAGATAGCGGTGCTATCTGACTGAAGAAGCGGGAAGAAAATGAAGATTTTTCACCTCAAAGAACATTTCAAACAATTCAAAACAGCTTCTTAGTCGTCCTGATTCCATAGAAGCAGACGACAATGAAGCAGATAAACGGCAGGATGAACGAAGCGTTCACAGCCGGCAGGAAACCGATCGTGCCCTTGTCGATGATCCAAGCCTGAAGCGGAGGAAGCACAGAGCCACCCAGAATGGCCATAATGAGGCCGGCGGCACCGAACTTGGCGTCATCCCCGAGCCCTCCGAGGGCGATTCCGTAAATCGTCGGGAACATCAGCGACATGAAGCCGCTGACAGCCACGAGGCAGTAAAGCCCGAGCCTGTTCTGCAGGAATATCACGCCGGCAGTGGCGATCATTCCTCCTATAGCGAAGATTGTCAAGAGTTTGGACGGTTTCAGATATTTCATCAGCCAAGTGCACAGGAAGCGGCAGGTCACGAACAGGATCATCGCCGCGATGTTGTACTTCTGTGAAAGGACCTCGGCTGACTGCTCGTCCATTCCCTCGGCCATGAACACCCTTGTGCCGTACTGGATGATGAATGTCCAGCACATAATCTGCACACCGACATAGAAGAACTGGGCGATCACGCCCTCCCAGTACCGAGGCCTGTGAAGCAGGCGGTTCAGAACCGGGCCGATGTTCATCTCGTGATCCTTGTCGGCGTTCTTAGGCATCTTCGCGACAAGTATCAAGACGAACATCACGATGATGACAAGGCCGACAACCCAGTAAGGTCCCGTAAGCACATTGAGATCAGCCTGTTTCATCGCCTCGAAGCTCGCATCGTCCAGAAGCGCCCGTTCGGCCGTGCTGGCCGGATGCAGCCTCGCCTGGATGAAGTTCATCGCCACGTACATTCCCATCAGCGAGCCGATCGGATTGAAGCACTGGGCGAAGTTCAGACGACGGGTCGAAGTCTCCTCCGTTCCCATGCTCAGGATGTACGGATTGCAGCTGGTCTCAAGGAAAGACAGACCGCAAGTCATTATGAAATATGCGATAAGGAAAAAGCCATAGACACCGACAGATTTGGCCGGAAGGAACAGCAGAGCCCCGAGCGCATAGAGTCCAAGCCCGACCAGAACGCCAGCCTTGTAGGAGAATTTCCTGATGAACATCGCCGCCGGAAGAGCCATACAGAAATAGCCGCCGTAGAATGCCACCTGGACCAGAGAGCCCTGCGTCACACTCATTCTGAATATCTTGGAGAATGCCTTGACCATTGGGTTCGTGATGTCGTTGGCGAATCCCCACAGGGCGAAACAGGTCGTTATGAGAATGAAAGGCAGGACGTAGCTTACTCCGCCTGCCTTTAAGATTGAATCCTTCTCCTTCATGGTCAAGGATTACTTGTAGATCGGACCGAAGTTCGCGCAGGCACGGAAGTCCGCACCCTCCTTGTCCATTCCGAACGCGTTCCAAGCCGCAGGACGGAAAATCTTGGCATCGTCCACGTTGTGCATGCAGACAGGGATGCGGAGCATCGAGGCCAAGGTGATCAGATCCGCGCCGATGTGACCGTAGGAGATGGCTCCGTGGTTGGCTCCCCAGTTGTTCATCACGCTGTAGACATCCTTGAAGGCATCCTTCTTAGGATCGAGACGCGGGGTGAACCAGGTTGTAGGCCAGGTCGGATCGGTACGCTTGTCGAGAATCCCGTGGATCTCCGGATCGATGTCCACAACCCATCCCTCAGCAATCTGGAGAACAGGGCCGAGACCGTCCACGATGTTGATTCTGGCCATTGTGGCAGGGAAATCCCCACGGGAAACGAAATGGATGCTGAATCCGCCGCCGCGGAAGTAATCCCTGTCGGCCGGCATCCACTGCGAGTGCTCAAGGCAGCGCTTCTCGTCCTCCTCGGTCATTTCCCAGAACGGCTTCATAACCGGATTACCCTCAGCGTCCGAACTCTGTCCACAGCCGTCCATAGTCGTGGCGCCCGAGTTGATGAGGTGGATGATTCCAGGGGCGGCCTTGCCGGTAAGTTCCTTGCCGGTCACCCTCTTGACGGCCTCCGGACTCCAGTAAGTCCTAACATCCGAGAATATCTGAGGGCGGTTGGTCAGCAGGTGCCCCATAAGCATGGCCGTGCCGTTGAGCGAGTCGTTCTCGGTGGCGAGGATCGATGGCTCCCTGCGGCCGTTCCAGTCGAAATTGGTGTTCAGAAGGGTCTCGGTAAAGTCTCCGTTAGGCATCCAGTCGGTCCACTGACGCTGTCCCTGAAAACCTCCGGCGATGGCGTTGTGCCCAAGAGCCTCCTCCTTGAATCCCATCTCGCGGAGCTTAGGGTTGCCGTGCATAAGATCCATCACGATGATGGTCATCTTCACCACGAATTCCCAATCCTTGTCCTTCTGCTCGCGGGTCTTCTGCTTGCCCTCAGGGTTCTTGTCCCAGCCCTCGTTAGGCATGCAGTATTTCTTGACCCAGGCCATAGCCTTCTCGAACTCCTCAGGGTCGTATATTCCAAGATCCATACGCCTCAGGATTTCGACCTCATCGACACTTTCATTCCTCATTCCCAGATACTTCTGGAAGAAGTTGGTGTCCACGATAGAGCCGGCGATGCCCATCGTCACGCTACCGATGGAAAGGTAGGACTCCCCTCTCATCTCGGCCACGGCCACAGCGCCACGGGCAAAGCGGAGAATCTTCTCAGCCACATCCTCCGGGATAGAGTTGTCCTCAAGATCCTGGACATCGTGGCCGTATATTCCGAAAGCCGGAAGCCCTTTCTGGGCGTGAGCGGCAAGAACCGCGGCGAGATAAACCGCCCCTGGACGCTCCGTTCCGTTGAATCCCCAGACGGCCTTCGGCCAGTAAGGGTTCATGTCCATGGTCTCGGAGCCGTAGCACCAGCAGGATGTCACGGTGATCGTTCCGCCGACACCCTCGCGCTCGAACTTCTCGGCGCATGCGGCGCTCTCAGCCACACGGCCGATCGTACCGTCAGCGATGACACACTCCACCGGAGTGCCGTCGGTATATCTCAGATTGGAGGAAATGAGGGCGGCGACATTGGCCGCAAGGGTCATTGTCTTTTCCTCAAGACTTTCACGCACACCGCCTTGACGACCATCTATGGTCGGACGGATTCCTATTTTAGGATGCTTCATAATATTGGATGTTTTAATGTTAATGTCGTTTCAAAGCGCATCCGCAACCGAATGCGTAAGCGTAAATTTACGAATATTATCTGAAAATCGAATGCAGAACGTGAATAAACTCGTGGTTTCCCTCTTTCAGCAAAGAAGACATACGTTCGGATGCCGGGCTGTCAGGATTCTTCCATGCCGGGAGGTCAGGTTTCCGTGCGGTCCGCGCCAAGATCCCCGGAGCTATGACCCTCGCCACACCCGCCTTGGCAACCTTAGAGCCGCAGCCATAGTCAAAGAGACTGGGTCTGAATATGTCAGACGGATTCTCAAGATGCCTGACCGCATATTCCGGGACCAATGTGAGCGTCATGTCGTAAAGATGGCAAGGGATGGGGATGACAGGATCCGGATCCAAAAGTCTTCCATGACGGGATCTGCCGCCCGAAAGCAGGTTACCGGAAAGATCCGAGACCGTGCCGGTTATCACCGCCTTATGTCTCAGGAACATGGAATTCTCAAAGAACGATGCCAAAGCCCCCTCCTCCAACTGAAGGTCGGAATCCATCCACAAGCAGAAATCAAAACCTCCCGCCGAAGCCTTTTCCCAAAGTTTCTGGTAGCCGGCCACACCTTCATCATTCAGGAATGTGGAGAATGAATATCTTCCCGAAGCGGCAATGGCTTCCGTCTGCCTCTGACATTCCTCAAGGCAGCCGGTTGAGTCTCCTCCCTTGGCGAGAGTTATCAAAAGAGCGACGTTCATTCCACTATGAATCCAGCTTGAGGACGGCCATGAACGCGCTCTGCGGCACCTGTACCGTGCCGATCTGGCGCATCCTCTTCTTACCCTCCTTCTGTTTCTCAAGCAGTTTCCTCTTGCGGGTCACGTCACCACCGTAACACTTGGCCGTCACATCCTTGCGTACCTGACGCACCGTCTCCCGCGCGATGATCTTCGCCCCGATGGCGGCCTGGACAGCGATGTCGAACTGCTGTCGAGGAATCAGTTCCTTGAGTTTAAGACAGATCTTGCGTCCGAACTCGTAGGCGTGATCCTCATGGATAAGGGTAGAAAGAGCATCCGCCGGATCCCCGTTCAGAAGGATGTCCAACTTGACAAGCCTTGCCGTACGGAAATCAGTCACATGGTAATCAAACGAGGCGTAACCCTTTGACACAGACTTCAATTTATCATAGAAATCGAACACGATCTCGGAAAGCGGCATATCGTAGGTGAGCTCGACCCTGTCGGACGTGATGTAGTGTTCCCCGATCAGCGTTCCTCTCTTGTCCATGCACAGTTTCATGATCGCCCCGTAGAAATCGGTCTTGGAGATGATCTGGGCCCTGATGAACGGCTCCTCAATGTGGTCGATCAGCGTAGGGGCAGGAAGACCGGACGGATTGTGCACATCAAGCACCTCACCCTGAGTTGTATATACCTTATAGGAAACGTTAGGGACAGTCGTGATGACATCCATGTTGAACTCTCTGAAAAGACGCTCCTGCACGATCTCAAGGTGCAGAAGTCCGAGGAATCCGCAACGGAAACCGAATCCCAGAGCCAGCGAGGACTCCGGCTCATAGACAAATGAGGCATCGTTGAGCTGGAATTTCTCCAGAGTCGCCCTCAGTTCCTCAAATTTGTCGGCCTGAACAGGATACATTCCTGCGAACACCATCGGCTTGACCTCCTCGAATCCCGCGATGGCGGCGGCGCAAGGCCTTGCGGAATGGGTGATTGTGTCTCCCACCTTGACTTCCACGGCCCTCTTGATTCCGGAGATGATGTAACCCACGTCCCCGGTCGAGACCTTTCCCGTCGGCTGGAGCTTCATCTTGAGCACACCGACCTCCTCGGCGTCATATTCCTGCCCGGTCGCCACGAACTTGACCTTGTCCCCGGTCGAGATCGAGCCGTTCAGAACCTTGAAATAGGCGATGATCCCACGGAACGGGTTGAACACGGAGTCGAAGATCAACGCCTGAAGCGGAGCGTCAGGATCCCCGTGCGGTGCCGGAATCTTCTCCACAATAGCGTCAAGCAGCGGCGGAATCCCCTCTCCGGTGCGCGCGGAGACTTTGAATATGTCGTCGTGGTCACAGCCCAAAAGATCGACAATCTGGTCGGCAACAATCTCCGGCTGCGCGGAATCCATGTCGATCTTGTTCATCACAGGAATGATCTCAAGCCCGTGATCCACCGCAAGGTACAGGTTGGAGATCGTCTGAGCCTGGATTCCCTGCGACGCATCGACCACCAACAAGGCTCCCTCGCAGGAAGCGATCGAGCGTGAAACCTCGTACGAAAAGTCCACATGGCCAGGAGTGTCGATCAGGTTGAGGACATATTTCTCTCCCTTGTAGATGTACTCCATCTGGATCGCGTGGCTCTTGATGGTGATTCCCTTTTCCCTCTCAAGATCCATGTCGTCGAGCACCTGAGCCTCCATATCTCTGGATGACAATGTCTTGGTCAATTCGATGAGTCTGTCGGCAAGAGTGCTCTTCCCGTGATCAATGTGGGCGATTATGCAGAAATTCCTGATATGCTTCATATAATAGCGTGTCGTTCAATTGTAAGCCGCGGGACATTCGCCCGCAATTCCTGGTATAATTGCAAAAATAAGCAATTTGTCGTACATTTGAAAGATTGAAGACAATCAGGATGACTGACGAGGAGATTATCGGACTTTACCGCAGCGGGCAGGAAGAACGTGCGTTCAAGGAAATAGTCGCGGCTTACAGCGAGCGGCTGTATTGGCATGTGCGCGGTTTTGTCTTCTCTCACGAAGACACCGACGACCTCCTTCAGGAGATATTCATTAAGATCTGGTCGGCGCTGCCGTCTTTCAGAGGGGACTCCAGACTTTTCACATGGATCTACAGAATCGCCACAAACGAAGCTCTGAACTGGCTTCACAAGCAGAAAATCCGTGCGGCTCTCAAGTTCGAAAGTCTTGACGCATCGCTTGCCGACAAGATTGACGACGATTCTTTCTTCAACGGAGACGAAGCTCAGCGGCTACTTTTCAAGGCCATCGCCAGACTTCCCAAAAAACAAAAGACAGTGTTCTGCATGCGCTATTTCGATGACATGCCGTACGAGGACATCTCCGAAATCCTTGGAACGTCAGTGGGAGCCTTGAAAGCCTCCTACCATTTCGCCTCGGAAAAAATACGCGCGGAACTCGAAACGGAGATTAAACCTTAATCATGACAATCTGTCAAAGAAACGTGATGCAGGAAAAAAGCAGAATATTCGATGAAGCGGCGAAGACCGCCCGTGAGGTTCCCAAAAATTATTTCGAGGAACTTGAGGCGAGGCTTGGCGCGATACCGGACAACCATAGGATCGGCAGTCCGGCGCTGCGGCTGAAGCCATACCTTGCGCTGGCTGCCTGCTTCACCGCGATCATGCTGGTCGGGAACGCGGTCCTCAGAAGCACAATGACCGACAGCCCGCAGAGCGACTTCTACAACAATGAATTCGCCTACGTGAGTCTGCTTCAGGCCGATGAGTATCTCAGCACGGAAAGCGACATGCAGGACTCGATCTCCGACGAGGATGTGGTCAATTACCTCATCGACTCCGGAACCTCAACCGAATTAATAGAATATGCCGGGCTTACGGCACAAAAATAAATTTGTATGAAACAAACGCTACTAATACTCATGGTTCTTATTCTTGCGGTTCCTACCATGGAGGCGCAGGACAAGAAAAAGGACTGGAAAGACAGATGGAAGGCCGAAAAAATCGCCTACATTACCGATGCGATGGAACTGACAAGCGCCGAGGCTGAAAAGTTCTGGCCAGTCTATAACAAATGCGAATGCGAGAAGAAAAAATCTTTCAAGATAGTGATTGATGCCTACAAGGCTCTTGAGGAAGCGCTTCAAGCAGGCAAAAATGACAACGAAATCAACAATTTGTTGAATAAATACCTCGAAGTCCAGAATTCTGGCAAGGATATTGATAGTAAATACGTTTCGGAGTATCGCAAGATTCTCCCGGGCAAGAAGGTGGCAAAGTTGTACATCGCCGAGGAGTCATTCCGCAGGCGTCAGATTCATAGACTGAACAAAAACGACAACAAATGAGACTGATAACAGATTATTAGATTTTTGGTCAATTGGTTAATGGTTAGTTTGGTTACAGACAATAATCTGTTATAAGGGAGGCATGCTGGGAAGTACGCCTCCCTCTTTCATCCAAAAGGGTCAGGGTTTCTTCAAGCGGTGGCTCTGTAACCACTGCCCTACGCTTGAACTGGACAATCAGCCTGGACACAGGTTTACGTTCCACAGTCTTGATTCTCAGAATTTTCCATGGGACAAAACCACACATTCCGGCATGACGCAACAATGCCTTCTCCTGATCGGAGGGCAGGATGACCGAGACACGGCCATATTCATCAAGCGCTTCGGAAGCATATTCAAGAATTTCCCTATATGAAAGAGACTCTATCCCATTCTGGTTTTCCGGGTCGCCAGTGTGACGTGCCGCGTTACGCCGCGCCTCCGGAGCCTGAAGCGAGTTGTCGTAGTATGGCGGATTCGAGACGATGAGATCGTAACGGGAATCCGGATTTGTCTTCCGGAACCCTGCCAGACCGGCATTGGCGGCCTCAAGATGACCTCGCCATGGCGAAAGGCTGAAATTTCCGGCAGCTTCCTCAGCCGACGGAGAGTCAATGTCGATGCCTTGAACATTCCACCCTCCATCCTTTTTGATGTCAGAGAGGCGCTGGGCTATCATCAAGGCGACCGTGCCTGTTCCGGTGCCGATGTCAAGGACATGGCGATCCTCCTGGAAAACCTCGGTCGCCGCGCCCAGAAGCACGCCGTCAGTGTTCACCTTCATGGCAGAGCGCTCGTTGCGCACGTCGAAGCGTTTGAAATGGAATACACTCATTTTCGAATATATCCGCTCAGCCTACTCATCCACGAACAGTCCATCCCGCATGAAGAGCGACCGGTCACACATCCTCGCGAGATCAGGGTCATGGGTCACGATGACAACTGTCTGCCCGTAGCGTTGCCTGAGGTCAAAGAACAATTGATGGATTTCCGCCTTTGTCTTTGTGTCCAGATTGCCTGACGGCTCGTCCGCGAAGATAATGGCAGGGGCGTTGACGAGCGCCCTTGCGATCGCCACTCTCTGCTGCTCTCCACCGGAGAGTTCAGACGGCTTGTGTTCCATTCTCTCGGAAAGTCCCATGTCCTTGAGCAGCCGTGTCGCGGCGGCCTTGGCATCCTTGTCGGAACGACCCGCGATGAACGCCGGGATCATCACATTCTCCAAGGCGTTGAATTCCGGCAACAGATGATGGAACTGGAACACGAATCCTATGCGTTTGTTCCTGAAAGCGGACAGATCCTTGCCGCCAAGATGAAGCACATCAGTCCCGTCAATCTCCAGAGAGCCAGAGTCCGGAGTTGACAATGTACCCAGAATCTGAAGAAGTGTGGACTTCCCGGCACCGGAAGCTCCCATAATCGACACCACTTCGGATTTATTCACCTGAAAGTCAACGCCTTTAAGGACTTTTAAATCTCCAAAACTCTTTTCTATACCTCTTGCCTGTATTATCATAAAAATTTGTTTTCGGACAACGCCGTTTCAAAGATAGCTGATTTTTTCAAAAAAGTTTTGCGAATTAAGAAAAAAGGCATAACTTTGCAGTCCTTTCCAATGAGAACACCGCTTGACGGCTCGTTGTCAGGGAAGGCCTGAGGGGTTAACCCGAAGGAATGTTATCGGGGTGTGGCGCAGTTGGCTAGCGCATCTGGTTTGGGACCAGAGGGTCCAGTGTTCGAGTCACTGTACCCCGACAGACAAAAGAAGCGACCGGAATTCGGCCGCTTTTTTGTTATTATCCTAAATCCGGGTATAATTTCCGGACAAAGTCCAAAACGGACCAAGTCCGGAGCCTGAAAGGGAATTAAAAAAGTAACGGAATCAGGGGCCAAAGTCTCGCGGCCACTGAGCTGTCGAAATGAGTGAACTTTTTCTCAACGGCTCCTATTTTCCAAATCATGGCCGTGAGATGTGCCGCTGACACCTTTCGAAGCCTTCTGCCCTGTTCATGCTTCCTGTCAATCACCAAAGCCCACTGGCTATCCTATTTGTCTCCTAAAGGCGATATTCAAACCTCAGCTCACTCCAGTCGTATTCCGTTACTACGATAGGGACGCTTCCTGCGGACACTATCTCATCAATGGTTTTTGAGTCCGGGTGGCCATAAAGGTTCTTGGTCCCGAAAGACATTATGGCGAGTTTGTTTGGATGGGAGTAGAGTTTGTGGTCACTATTATGCTCCGAGCCATGATGCGGAACCTGCACCAATCCTATCCTGCTCCAATAACGGGAAAAATAAGCCTTAAGGTTGTCGAAATTCGCCTGAGTCCTGGCATCGAAATCTCCGGTGTACAGACAATTGGTCTGACAGTGCAGGTCTCCATGTTTTCTCCTTGGGCACACAACAAAGCATTGATATGCCTCTTTACAACAATGACTAAAGCCCGAATATACCGGCATCGAGTAGGAATTATGGTTGTTCCTGTACACTTTGCCATAAATTCGTTTCAATATGTCGACGCCTATCTTACGGATCTCTTCGCATATTTCCTTCAGAAAGCCAACACTCCTCAAATTCAAGTTGAACACAAAGCCGTTTGCCTCGAATTCAGCGATAAGTTCATCATATTTATCCCCGACATAGTATGGAACGTAAATCCAATCACGGAACCTGATCTCGGTGTCGCGCAAGACACTCTGGCCAATCGAATCGCCTCTGTCCAAATAAATGACACGGCGTTCTTCACTACCATCCCCGCTCACATCAACGCGGACTACCCTTATGTCATCACCGTCATTATTATACGATGCGTTTATGCAGCTTGACAGGAATTGAAGGGAGTCATTGTTCCATTCGGAGCCATCTGATTGTATGAAATCATGCACCAATGAATCCAACACCAGACCAGAGGTCAACTCCGGTATCACAATATACCTGACATGGCAACGTTTTTTAAGGTATTCAATCCTGTTGATGTGGTCGCTGTGGAAATGAGAGACGAACAACAGATTAATAATGTCGTCCTCTCCAAAAGTCTGATCTATAGCTTTTTTCAATTGTCTGTCATTAACGGATCCGCAATCATACACCGCCGTGAATACCGGTTTCCCCTGTTCCTCATCGTAAAACCTCTCCGTGTAGAACGCCCCCTGTCCCACAGGATGGAACGTCCTGATCATTTTTCCTACCATATATCAATTTATTAATTATCCATATCGCAATCACATAACCTAATCATAGTCAACAACACTCCACCCGCTCGGAACCACCGAACTCGGCAAAGTCAGCGCTGATGGTTTTCTGATTATTCCTTTTGCGGCACACTTATCCAACCAGTTTGTAAGAGGATCATAAAAATTCCCTATTGTTAGAGCCCTAATACGTGCTAATCTCAAGTTCGTGCAACCGGAAAACATGCCATAATAGCAATAGTTGTTTAACGTCGTCGCTGGAAGCTCAGGAGCTGAAGTCAAACCTGTGCAACCGGCAAACATGCTTTCATAGCAACTGAAAGCTAACTTCGTAGCCGGAAGCTCAGGAGCTGAGGCCAAACCTGTGCAACCGGAAAACATGCCATCATAGCAACTGAAAGCTAACTTCGTAGCCGGAAGCTCAGGAGCTGAAGTCAAACCTGTGCAACCGGAAAACATGCCACCATAGCAATAGCCGGCCAACGTCGTAGCCGGAAGCTCAGGAGCTGAAGTCAAACCTGTGCAACCGGAAAACATGCCATAATAGCAACTGTGGGCTAACGTCATTGCTAAAAGCTCAGGAGCTGAAGTCAAACCTGTGCAACCGGAAAACATGCCACCATAGCAATCATGGGCCAACATCGTTGCTGGAAGCTCAGGAGCTGAAGTCAAACCTGTGCAACCGGAAAACATGCCAGTATAGCAACATTCGGCCAACATCGTTGCTGGAAGCTCAGGAGCTGAAGTCAAGTTCGTACATTTACAGAATAAGTACGCAAACCGTGCTTGATTAGTCTTTGCCTTTTCATAGTTGCTGTAATCCACCAAGGTTCGTATATCTCCAGAGCAATCCACTAAAATATTCTTTTTGGTAAACATTATAGAAGAATAAAAAACATTATTTTCCTCAAGAGATTCACCCCTCTTCGTACCGAGAGCACTCATGCCTCTTAAGCGTAGAGAACCGTCAGACCCACCAAAAACAATTTCCTTATTGGAGACAATGTCCTGCCAAGGTGCATTGTTCACTGAATATTGGAGGCTCGTTATTCCATCACCAAGGCTCATCTTAAAAATCTGCTCAGCGTCAGCAGTAAATGTGACGTATGGAATCTGTGCCAATGCTGTGGAGTTGACAGAGCCGAAGTTGATGACCGTGTTCCTCTTGACCTCAAGTGACTTGAAGGTCGATTTGACCGCGTCTTTTCCATCCTTGGCAAAGAAAACAAGGCGGAAGCCGGATTTCAGCGTCCCCGGGAGAACCGCTATGTAGTAGGTTTTGCCGGCTACGATGTCGCCCGAGATCGAGACAGAATTAACTCCGTCATCCGAGACGGTGACGGCCGGCTCACCATCATTGTAGTCAATGGACACCGTGCCCGCAAGCAGATCAGACGAATCCTCGCTTATCAACGAAATCATCTCGCAGTCGAATTGCGGAGTAACCTTCACGTAACCGACCACATTCCTGAAAGACATAGAAGTGCCGCCCGGTGCGGTCTTGGACACCATCAATGCAGCTTCCGGGTCGAACGACCCCGCCACTGCAGTCTGTTTGGCTTTCATGGTCACAAACTCGATCTTGCCATCATCAGAGAATGTTCCTCCTTGATAAGGAGACAACGCCAGATAGCTCTCAGCCGTCTGAGTGATCTTTCCCGAGAACGAAGCCCTGGTGCCGCCAGCACCTTCGGTCAGACCGAACCTCACACTGTTGCCACCTCCGTCATAAACCGTAATCGCATCCCCGGTGCTCCAGTTGATCACCTTGCTGTCTGACTGGCTGATCTCCGCCTTTGTCGCAGCACCCTCCTGAACAGCGCTGAAAGTGATAAGTTCATCATCTCCTGACGGATCATCAGACAAAACATCCTCAGCGGCGCATCCCACGAACGAGAAAAAGCCCACAAGGGCAAGCATATTCAAAAATCGCTGTCTCATGCTCTTAACATTTCAGGTTACCACTCAAAATCGAATTCATCCAAGGTCTCGGTGTCACCACTTGCGGCAAGAACCGCATGCTCCGTCTCGAAAAGCAAGACCACAGCCTCAGGCCGTTCATAAATCTTTAGTTCATTCTTTTCCATATTCATACATCTATGAATTGATTATTAGCTTCACTTAAGTCCGGTAACCGGCAATGACGACAAAAAGCCAGATCCCACTTATGGAATCCGGCCTTCTGTAAAATTGCCCTTGTTTAATGCTATGTTTACAACTAATTGTATATCAATAGAATACCTCCCCCCGAAATATTACATTTCGAGAAGATACAATCAAGCGATAATGAGGTGTAATGGATATTCACCAATTCCCAACTTTCATTCATTGTCGCAAATATAGTCATTTTCAATATAATGGCAATATTCCCCAAAGGTTTATTTCTATTTATTTGGTCATGGTATGTTTCGTCAAGGCTCGCTGCCCTTTGGTCACCGCCCATTCAGAACGGCCTTAAAGCCGTAGGTAATGGTATGTCTCATCGCGCGGTAGGTGTTGCGAGGCGAAAGCGCGAAATGGCGTGACATCCAGCGGAGATGCTCGCGAAAGGAACGAAGCTTGCGGAGGAGGTAAGGTTCAGAGTCAATGTCGCGTCCGCCATTCATTGTCCGTCCGAAATTGCCAGAATGCCTTATCGATGCCCAGATCATGTCTGAATACCGGCCGAATGTCTCGTCATAGAACGGCATTTCCTCCCGGGGAAGCCCCAACAGATTGACGGCAATAAACCCGAAGGCCTTCCATTCCTTGTCCAGTCCTAATTCATCAAGACGCCGCCGGATCCAAGCCCTGTCGATCACCGACGCGAAACGGCGAAGATGCATGGTCCAGTCGCAGATCTGACGGAGACCCAGTCCACCATGATAGAAATGTTGGATAAAATGAGTGAATATGAACATTGCGTCAAAATCCACGGACGGCAAAGCGACTGGCTCACCAAGACAGTCCCATGAGCGGAAATCCTTGCGGGTGAACAATTCCGACTGCATCCCGTCGATGACATCGTTGAACGCCTTTCCGAAACCGGCCCGGGCTGTTCCGTGGAGTTCGACATCCACTCCGCCATGGAACAGCATCCCGAAATGCTTCTTATCGCCATCTTCCGGGAGCAACTTTTCAGCCCTGGGAGCCAGCACTTCCGATGCGCGGCGGTAATTCTCATCGTCCAGAAGGAAGTCTATGTCCCCCGGAGACCGATGGCCGGGATGAAGATAGTTCTGTGCCGTACCCTGTCCCTTTATAAGGCAGTAGCTGATCCCGTTGTCTTTGAATATGCCCGCCAACTCGGCCACGACAGCGTCCAACCGGGCATTGGCCCGTTCCACGCCGATGGTCTGAACCATCAGCTGCCGAGCATCCTCAAAGGGCATCGAAAGTTGGGCGCCGTAACGCTTCTGCGCGGAAACCCCGTCAGAGATCAGTCCGACCACCGTCTGCTCTCTGGCAAGTCTGATCAAAGCCTTCCAGTCAACGGAAGAATAATCCGCTACGGTACCGGCCTTATCCCAAAGGCCGGAACGCAACAAGTCGAAAAACAGGTCATCTTTCGGGATATTCATAAAAAATGTTTTTGCGTTTGAAACAATAGGCGCATTCCGAAGTAGCCGTTTTACTTCCAGACCCCGTCACGGCACACTCTTGCAGCTTCGGCGTCAGGACGGCACCCCATCGAATAGATCGGAACCGAAGTGGCGATTCCGGAGGCGACCGGTGTCAATGCATCCATGATCCGACGTTCCCAACGAACAGATGAGACAGCGCTGACAAAACCGGCGTAGGCGTAAAGCCCGTTCAACCTTGAGATGCTGTTGAGCGGCGCCTGCCTGAGACAGACAATGGCCTTGACCGGAACCCTCACATTACGATAGCAGGGAGTCTTCCCGCTCCATGGAGTGCCATAGACGAACAATTTCCCGTCTTCAAGCCTCACGACCGGATTGTCATCATTGACCAACGTGGTTCCAGGAATATTCTCGAGCCACAGGCGGCTGTGGGTGCTTTTACCGGTTCCGCTGGGGCCAAGGAACATCACTGCCTCTCCATCCAGAGAGACCACCGAGGAGTGCATCAGCAAGACTGAATGCGCGGGAGAGTTGTAGGAGAACATCATCCGCAGGAGCACGTCCATCATGTATGCCACCTTGTAGGCTGTCATTCCCGGTTCCGGATAATAGTCTCCGACAGTGCTGTCGTTGGAAACCAACAACCTTCCCAAGGACGGACTGGATTCGGTGCTGACCTCGAACCATGTCCCTTCAGGACGGCGGTAAACCTTGAAGTACGGCTGTGAGTCTTTGACATCCATGATCAGGCCTTCCCCTGCCCCCGCGTCGAAAGGTTCACTTTCAGGCGCATGGATGACCAGACGGAAAGTCACATCCGCCTCTTGTCCGATGAAGAACGGTTCAAGCATGGAAAGATCCAGCATGTTGGCGTCAATGTCAGGGATGAGTTCTCCACGTCCCTGCACAAATGTCCTGGAAGGCACCTTGTCCCCGGCCCTTACCGGGAGAACCGGCAAGACATCACCTGCCGCAGCCAGCGCTATCCGCTTCCGGACCGGTTCAGTGTACTCCATAGGGATCCATGGAGACCTCAGTTCAAGAGCGAACGCCACTCCGCCGACACGGTAAACCCTGATTGTTGAAGTGGACATATCACTCGAGGACACCGTTTTCCTTCAACCGGGAGCACATCGCCTTGACATCAGACAGGGCCACCTCCGGAGAGACATCATACTTCCCGCACAAGAGGCTGACAAGCGACTCCTCCGTAAAGTCCGATGAGCCGACAGATTCCAACAGGTATGCCGCGGAATCATTCAACCTGATCAACTTGTTGAAATTCACAAAGTCACTTCCCTCCCCGGAAAGGACCTTCTCACCGCAAATCTCGCGGATGACAAATTCATTCTTCACTTTCATGTGGCAGCTTTCTTAAGGTTAGTAATCCTTAAAAAATAACTTGGTAATCTTTGATTGTCTTTTCGGTCCAGATGTCTTTTCTCATCAGTCATGTGCCACCGGCACACTCCTTCTTCCAAAAGAAATCTATCCTCATAAATCTGACACAAAATTTAGTTCAACTTATTTTTTTATGCTTACTTAGTAACCTTCAAAAAATAACCTGCATCATCTTAAGGAATCTTTTCGGTCTATATCTCTTTTCTCATCAGTCATGTGCCACCGGCACACTCCTTCTTCGAAAATAGATCTATCCTCGAAAATCTTCTCTTAATCTGAGGCAACTTATTTTTTTCATGTTACTTAATGGCAAAGTTAACGATTTTTTCAATACTTTTGCAAAGAAACAAGTCAATGACACGATGCTATAAAGGCTCAAAATGGAAAAAATGACCGTCAACAACGAAGCTTTTTTCGGGAATGTCATCACATTGCTGCGCAAAGGCAAGAAAGTGACGATTCCCGTGAAAGGGACAAGCATGTTGCCCTTCATCGTGGGCGAGGTGGATCTTGTCGTGCTGGAAGGCGTGGAGGCGGCCAGCCCGGAAAACTTGCCCCACCGCAACGCGGCCAAGGGGGACATCGTGCTTTTCCGGATGAACAATCATTTCATCCTTCACCGGATATTGGAGTTTGACGCGAATGGCGTCGCGGTGATCCAAGGCGACGGTATCCTCAGGGCAAAGGAGCATTGCGGAAGAGATGGAATATTCGGACGCGTGGTGTCGGTTCTGAAACAAGGGAAGCATCCTGTTGACGTGGAGTCCAATGGCTATCGCCTGAAAATCAGGCTTTGGCTGATGGCCGCTCCTTTCCGCCGCATATTGCTCGGGGTCTGGAGACGCTTGTTCCTCACTTCAGCGAGGAAGGCGTGATTCTCAGAACAGATGTGCAGATTGACGCGATTTCCTCTCTATGGGTGATGATTATGAGGGTTTTGTCCTGAACCTGCCCTGAAAGCCTTTCCAACAGGATCTTTTCCGTCTCTATGTCCAAGGACGAGGACGGTTCGTCAAGCAGGAGGATTCCGCCTGGACGGAGCAATCCTCGGGCAATGGCGATCCTCTGGGCCTGTCCTTCGCTCAATCCCACGCCATGCTCGCCGCATCTGGTGTCAAGGCCATCAGGCAGATCCATGACAAAATCCGCCGCGGCCAGATGAAGGGCCCTTGAATATTCCTCATCACCCGCATCCGGATTTCCCATGCGAAGATTGTCCCGGATGGTTCCGCTGAACAAGGTGTTCCCCTGCGGGACATAAGACAGGTTGCGCCGTGTCAAAGGCGAGGCCTCGGCCTTGTTTCCCTCGCAGTCGTAGAACACCACATTCCCGCTGTCAGGCGAGACAAGCGCAAGAATCAGACGCATCAGGGTGGTCTTCCCTATTCCTGTCTCACCTATGACAGCTGTCAGGCTTCCCGGAGTGAAATCATGGGAGAAGTCATCGAATACCTTTTTTTCGCCGCCAGGGTAGGAATATGTAAGATGCCCGATCCTGATTCCGGCCCTGCCGGTCAGGACGACAGGCTTCCCGGTTTGTTCGAGAGGTGCGTCCGACAGTTCGGCGAGCCTCTCGGCAGCGGTCATGACACGGATGAACGCCGGAATCTGCCGACTGAGTTCGACCATCGGGTTTTGTATCTGGGCCACAAGCTGAAGGAACGCGGTCATCGTGCCGAAAGTCACAGCGCCGCTTCTGATCCCGAATATTCCCCAAAGGAACGCGGTGGCGTAACCGGCCGAGAATCCGACTTGGATCATCAATCGGGAGAAAAGCGCGAAATTCGTGTACCTCATGACATTATGGAACAACCCTGATTGCATGTCGCCAAGTTTGGAAACAGAATATGGTGTGTATTCCATGGAACGAAGCAGCAGACGATTCTGCACACTTTCCTGAATGTGTTCCTGAATAGCGCTTTCCCGGGAACGGATGTCATGCGTAAGCTTTCTCATCCTACTGACATAGCTTTTGCTCAACAACAAGGCCGCCGGCATGATGAACAGGAGAATAAGAGCCAAACGCACATCCATTTTGGAAAGGATGTACAAGGCGCCGATCAACTGGCAGGTCGTTATCATTACGCTCGGGATGCCACGGCACAAGACCTCGGAGACACTCGGAACATCATCAATCAACCTGTTGAGGATGTCTCCCGAGTGACGAGACTCCCGGCTGTCCCACCGGCTTGCCATCAGATGATCGAATATATTCATCCTCAATTCATTGTTCATGCAAGCCTCTGTCTTTCGGGCCAGTCTGTCAGCCATCAATGAAAGAAGTGGTCTGACGGCCATGCTCACGATCATCATCGCGACGAGGACGCCAAGGCTCCATCCTTCGGACTGTCCTGTGACATTGTCGATAAGCCCTTTGCACACCCAGATGAAAAACAGAGAGACCGCAACCCTGACCATACCGGTAACGCCCACACACAGAATGTGAAGGTGATTCCCTCGGGAAGCGTTCCAGAGCCATGCTATGCAATCCTTGATCCTCATTTCAGAATTGTTCCGGCAGAATGCAAATGTAACACTTTTCCACGAATGTTCAATCGCATGCCCGTCAAGAGCATACATAAAGTGCGGGAGGCCGGCTTGAAAGCCGGCCTCCCGCACTTTATACAGTCCGAAGACCAAGAAGCTGTTTTGAGTTGTCTGAAATGTTCTTTGAGGTGAAAAACTTCAAACGAACAATTCAAAACAGCTTCTAAAGGTTTACATTGTCTTTCTTCCAGTCCTCTACCGGAGGAACGATGCCAAGGGCGATGATCTCCTCGCGCATCTTGCAGAGGTGCTCGTAAGACTTCCTGAGATCAGCCATCTCGACTTCAGTTCCCTGAGGCTCGGTGAAGTGAACACCTGTGGCGTCGATCGTGGTAGGCATGGCCATCATCACGTTCTTGAAGCCGCACTTGCCGCAGTCCACATAGCAACCCGCAGGCCAGGTGAACGGAGTTCCGCCCATGGCTCCCTCAATCATCTTGACAGCCTGATAGGCAGGACTCTGGAATGAAGAACGTCCACGGAGCTTGATGATGTTGGAGCCACCCTGGATGGTGTCGTGCTTGATCTCGGCCCAACGCTCCTCGGAGATGTTGTACTCGGAGAGAGGCTTGCCGTCAACCTTTGCCTTTGACGCGAAGACAGCCATCTGTTCGCCGTGACCGCCGTAGGTGTAGCAATCGGTAACCTTGTACTGCGGAACACCGCAGGCCTTCGCGAGCTGCTCCTGAAGACGTGTGGAGTCAAGAGCCGCGAGAGAGGTGAGCTGGTTAGGCTTGAGGCCTGAGTGGATGAGGGCGGTGAGAGCCGTCACATCGGCCGGGTTGAAGATAACCACAACGTGGTTCACATCATGGCAGTACTCCTTGATGTAGTCGCCGAACTGAGCGGCGATCTGGCAGTTGCCCTTGAGAAGATCCTCACGGGTCATGCCGTCCTTGCGCGGAGCGCCGCCGGAAGAGATGATGAACTTGGCGCCAGTGAAAGCCTCCTTAGGATCAGTTGTCCATGTGACGTTCGCACCAGGGAAAGCGCAATGATACATTTCCTCGGCGACACCGTGAACGGCCGGTTCGATGATGTCATAAAGACAGATGTTAGGAGTAAGACCGAGCATGAGAGCGGTCTGAGCCATGTTTGAGCCGATAGCACCGCCTGCACCGACGATGAGCAGCTTCTCGTTTGTCAAAAATCCCATTGTTGAAAAAATTATGTTAAAAATCCTATTTTTCCAATAGTGACACAAAGATAACAATTTCTGTTGTATTTTCTTTCTAATTCAAAAAATCATTATATTTGCACCTGTATTGACAAAGGAAGATTAACTGATTATATGGAACCTCCCAGTTCTATTCTGACAGACAGCAAATCAAAGGCGGACCCCCGATCGGACGATCCGCTGTCGCGCAGCATGCTTGATAATCAATCGTTGGTTGTCCCGAACCATTGTGGTGACGGGTTCTTTGTCATGCTTTAATCTGAATTCTTAAATTATGGCACTATATTTAAAAAAGGAATTAGAAGAGTCCAGATCCCTTATCGGGGTCTGGCAGATAACGGAAACAGAAGAAGAACTAAAGGAACTCGCTTCCGTCCCTTCAGATGAGATGGAGGAAATCTCATTCATCAACAACGAATCCCTCCGCAAGCAGAGGCTCGCGGTCAGGGCGCTTCTTTGCGAGCTGTTCGGCGAAAAGGTCTACCTGAGCCACCACGACAACGGGAAGCCTTATCTGGAAAACAGTGTCACCAACATAAGCATCACGCACACAGACAAATATGTAGCCGTCATCCTGAACGACAACGAGGATGTCGGCATCGACATCGAATCCCTGTCACGAGACTTCTCGGCAGTGGAGCGCAAGGCGCTTTCCGAGGACGAGGTTGAAAATCTGGATGAGGACAAGCGCAATGAGCAGCTGGCCATCTACTGGTGCGCCAAGGAAGCCATATTCAAAAGACTCTCGGCCTACAGGGTGAATTTCGCCGAGCAGATCGAGGTGGAGCGCTTCCGTCCGAAGGGAGAGGGAGAGCTTGACGCGACCTTCATCCACAAGGACGGCTATGAGGAGGAATTCGAACTTGAATATATGACCTTCGACAACCACGTTCTTGTCTGGGTTGCCGGCGAGGTATAGCCACCATTTAATATCAACCTAATAAAATTTTAACATTATGTCAGCTACAGTACTGGTGATCATCGTCTTAGTGGCGATTGTATTCCTTTACATCTTCCTCACGCAGCGCAAGTTTGTGAGCCTTGAGGAGAAGATGAAAAACGCTTTCAGCCAGATAAATGTGCAGATGAAGTCCCGTTGGGACGCTGTGACCAATCTGGTTGAGATGACCAAGCAGTACACAAAATACGAGCATGACACCCTCGTGGATGTGATTTCCAAGCGCACGGCCTCCGTCTCCGGTCCTGAGGATCTCGCCCAGAGCGAGGCTTCGCTGAAATCCGTGATGGGACGCCTGAACGTCGTCGCGGAGCAATATCCTCAACTTGGAGCCAACACCGTGTTCCTGAAGACTATGGGAGAGATCAAGGACTATGAGGAGAAAGTCCGTCTCAGCAGGATGGTCTACAATGACTGCGTGACGAAGATGAATATGATGGCTCGCCAATGGCCTTCCTCAATGGTGGCCGCCATGCTCCATTTCTCGACCCACGAACTCCTTCCGGAAGACCAGACAGTCGTCAACGCACCTTCAGTCTCAGACATATTCAACAAGTAGGATCATGAGGAGGCTTTGGACATTTTTCCTGGCCGCCGTCATGTCTCTCGTCGCTGTCCCGATGTCCGGCAGCGACGTTGACTCGTTGAGAATCAACGTGGAACTACGGGACAACGGATCGGCCATTGTGACCGAGACATGGCATATTGATGTCTCTGACGACATTACGGAGTGGTACCTCGTGGCCGACAACATGGGTCAGATGACCATTGAGGATCTGGCGGTCAGCGACGAGACCCTCGGCGACTATCTCAACGAAGGCGAATGGGATATTGACCGCAGCCGCGCCCTGAAGGCGGGCCGCTGCGGACTTGTGACCAAATCCGACGGCTATGAGATCTGCTGGGGCGTGGGAAGCTCCGGCAGGCACACCTACACCGTCCGCTATCTGCTCACCGGCCTTGTCAAGGGGCATGAGGACATGGACGGATTCAACCACATGTTCGTCGCCCGTAACCTGGGCTCGTCACCCAAATCCATCATCCTGACCGTCAGGAAACCGGGAATGGAGTTCTCCACGGAGAACACGAAGGTCTGGGCTTTCGGTTTCCGGGGAGAGATACACGTGGAGAACGGGATTGTCGTGGCCAGGACCACGGAGCCTTTCATCAAGGAGAGCGCGATGATCGTCATGGTCGGCTTCAAGAAGGGCATGTTCCATCCGGACCTGGTCGAGAATCGGACATTCGACCAAGTCCGCAAGAAGGCCCTCAAAGGCAGTGACTACTCCTCTTCGGGAGAGTACGGCTTCTGGGAATGGGCTTCCGTCATATTCTTTGCCATCATCGTCTTCCTTGTGTTCCTGGCTCTCATCGCCGCCATAAAGGACAAGATCAACAGGATCAAACGCAAGAAGGAGCTTCTTGGCGGGAGGATCAAGGATGTGCCTTGGTACAGGGACACCCCGGTAAACGGTGACTTACGGAAGGCAAGCAACATACTGACAGAGTTCGAGGGTCTCAAATCAACCCAAAGACAGAATCTTATCGCCGCCTACATCACAAGGCTCTTCCTTAAGGGAGGATTCGAGATTGTCCCGCAGCCGGACGGCTCAAAGCCTCAGATGCTGGTCAAGGATCTTCCGGACACCGCGGCGCAGGACGATGACAATGACACGAAGCTTGAGTCCGAGCTGCACTCGTTCATCAAGGAGGCCGCCGGAGATGACAGGATTCTCCAGAAGAACGAGCTCAGGAGATGGTCCAGGTACAACGGCAGGACATTGTACGCCTGGAGCAATAGGATAGAGAACGGAGCGACCGTCTGGACGATGAAGCCGGAGGAGGTTCGCCAGGTCTTCGGACTCAGAAAATTCCTGAAGGATTTCACGCTGATCAAGGACAGGGGTGTGGTAGAGGTGAAACTGTGGAACGACTACCTTGTCTTCGCATCCCTTTACGGCATCGCCGACCAGGTGATGAGGGACTTCCGGAAAGTCTGTCCCGAGTACTTCAGGCTGTCCTCGTCCGCGGAGTTTTTTGCCGACAGCGCGACCAACATTATGATCTGGGACATGATCAACATGACCTCCAGGGACTTCAACGTGGCGGCCTCCACCTATGAGGCCTCGCTCAACAGCTCAAGCTCAAGCGGCGGAGGCGGATCGTCATCCTGGGGCGGCGGAGGAGGCTTCTCCGGCGGAGGATCCGGCGGAGGCGGACGTTGAACATGACGCTTGCCGGCCACTGTGGCGCCCACTGACCGGGTACAGCAGCAGCCATAACGGCATAAAATTCGTATTATATTCCTATAAAAAGTGCTATTTTTGTAATTAAGTAAGCATTAAAAAATAAGTTGAACTAAATTTGTGTCAGATTCATGAAGATAGATTTCTTTTGGAAGAAGGAGTGTACTGGAGGTACACGACTGATGAGAAAAGAAATATAGACCATAAAGATATACAAATTGTTCAAGTTATTTTTTAATGATTACTAAGTAATATGAAAAAAAATAAGTTGCCTCAGATGATGCTGGTTATTTTTTGAAGGTTACTAAGAAAAGCCCTACAAGATAATATGAACGGAAAAAGGCTGATTATGGTGGTTCTGGCCGGGATGCTGATGGCGTGCGGCCTGGGATATTCACAGAACAACAACAAGATAGGGAAAAGGATTGACGGCGAGCTGATTGATGCGGTCTCGGCGCTGGACGAAGGGCAGTACAAGGAGGCGCAGGTGACGCTGGAGAGGATACTCACGGCTGATCCACGGAACGACGCCGCACAGTACTACCTTGGCATGTGCCGGCTCTACGCCAACGACCTGGACGGCGCGAAGACGGCTTTCAAGAAGGCCGCGGAGCTGGATCCGTCCAACTTCTGGTACAAGGAAAGGCTCGCACGGACATATTCATTGACAGGAGAGGATGACCTGACGATCGCGACCTACGAAGCACTGCTGAAGGATTTCCCGAAAAAGGACGACCTCTACTTCACTCTGGTCAATCTCTACCTCAAGCAGAACCAGTACGACAAAGCCCTTGGCGCATTGGATCAGATTGAGTCTGTCTTCGGCAAGAGCGAGAATGTGACCGCCACAAAATACGACATACTGTTGAGGCAGAACAAGCCGTTGGAGGCGCTCAAGACCCTTGAGGACTACAACAAAGAATTTTCCTCTCCTTATGTGCTGACCAAGCTCGGCGACCATTCCATGGCCGAGTACAAGGACACCGTGGCCCTGGCGTACTACAAAGAGGCACTCGATCTTCAGAACGGCTACATGCCGGCTCTTCTGGGAGAGTCTGAAGTCTATAGGACCCGACGGAACTTTCCGGAGTTCTTCCGGACTTTGAATATGTTCGTGTCTGACGACCAGACAGATGTACATGCCAAGACACAGTACCTTGGCATGCTGGTGACACGCTCCGACCCAAGGTTCATCCAGAGCGTCAGACCGCAGATCGACACCTTGTACGACAATCTGGTGCTGTGCCACCCGACCGACAGCGCGGCTCTCATGGCTTCGGGACTCTACTGGTACTCCACCGAAAGGCAAGACAAGGCGAAAGAGCTGATCCACAAGAACATGACCTTGCACCCGGACAATCTCGGAACCACAGCGGCCTACGTGCAGATTCTGGGTTACATGAAAGACTGGGACACAATGGAGAAAGCCTGTGACAGCGCTTTGGTCAAGTTTCCAAAGGAGACTGCGTTTCTGGACATGAAGAATGTGGCCTGCTACAACAGGAAGGATTGGCAGGGAATAATAGACAACAATCGCAAAATCATCGAGATAGCACAGGGGGACACTTCAATCACTATCCCCGCGCTCTCTTCCATCGGCGACATGTACCACGAGCTCGGGAACGAGAAGGAAGCGTTCAAGGTCTATGCCAAGGTTCTGAAACTGAATCCGGACTATGCGCCGGCACTCAACAACTACGCCTATTATCTTGCCCTCAAGGGCAGCAAACTCAAAAAAGCCTGTGCGATGAGCAAGAAGACTGTGGACAAGGAACCGGACAACCCTACCTACCTTGACACATACGGCTGGATCCTGCATCTGCTCGGAAAAGACAAGGAAGCCAAGGCTCAATTCAAGCATGCGATGCTTTACGGGGCCAAGGAGAGCGCGACATGTCTGGAGCACTATGCAATTGTGCTTGAGGCGCTTGGAGAGACAGATCTCGCAAAAGTGTACAGAACTCAAGCGGAGAACAGAAAGGCGGAAGGAAAAGAATGAGAAGGATTGCAGGAATATTCATGACCCTTGTTGCGGCTCTGGCTTGGCAACTCCCGGCATATTCCCAGGACACGCGGTCGCAGGAGGCTCGCAAGGCCCGCTTGCAGAAAGAGATAGCGATTCTTGACGGCCAGCTCAGAAGCAACGCCGCCCAAAGCGCCAGCGCATTGAGCCGTCTCAACATGATCAGCGGCAAGGTGGAATCCAGAAAGAAACTTATCGCCGAAAGCGACAGGGAGATTGCTGAATATTCCGGCTCTATCTCGGCAAAGGAAAGGGAGATTGCCCTCATGCAGGCGCGGCTGGACACTTTGTCCGACCATTATGCGCGGCTCGTGAGAAGCGCCTACGTGAACCGCAGCGCGAAGATCTGGTACATGTACATCCTCGCCAGCGACAATATCGGGCAGGCATTCAGACGCTACGGCTACCTCAGGGATCTTTCAAAGCAGATGAACTCACAGGCTTCGAAAATCATTGATGTCCAGACCGAGCTGAAAAAGGAAAGCGAGGCATTGGCGGCCATGAAGCGGGAAGCCGAATCCATCAAGGCGTTGAGGGTGACGGAGATGAACAAGCTGAAGGCCGAGGAGAATGATTCGCGGAATCTTGTCAGCCAGCTGAAAAAGAACAAGAGGAAGTACCAGCAGGACTTGTCCAGAAAGCAGCGTGAGGTGGATGCCCTGAACAGGGAAATCGAGAGGATCATCCGTGACGCCACAGATGAGAAAGGCTCAGGTAAGGCCGGAAAAGGCAAGTCAACAGCCAAGCGCAAGCCAATCGACTACACTCTTGCCAAGAAATTCGAGGCTAACAAAGGCAAGCTTCCATGGCCTGCGGACGGGCCTGTCGTGGATCATTTCGGCCAGCGTTTCCATCCGGTCTATACAAACCTCAAGCTTCCGTTCAACAACGGTGTGACAATCGCACTTGCCGCCGGAACAGAAATCAAGGCAGTCTTTGACGGGGATGTGAAGCAGATTGTGGTCATGCCTGGGTACAACAAGTGTGTGCTCGTGCAGCATGGCAATTACTTCTCGTTCTATTGCAAATTGGGGACGGTGAGCGTCAAGGCCGGTGACAAGGTCAAGACCGGGCAGGTTGTCGGGACGGTTGACACGATCGGCGGGGAGACGCAGCTGCATTTCCAGATCTGGTCTGGGCGCACGCCGCAGAATCCGGAGACTTGGCTAAGGCCATAAATTCATTTGATATGAGACACGAGATCATCATAAAGGACCTGCAGGACATCGACAGGGCTGCGGGTGAGTTCCTTTCGCAGACGGAAGGGCATAGTATTCTGGCGTTCTACGCTCCTATGGGGGCTGGGAAGACGACTTTCACGACGGCGATCTGCCGGAGGCTCGGGGTGCGGGAGGACGCTGTCAGCTCTCCGACTTTCGCGATTGTGAATGAATATCGCACCGGGTCGGGGGAGCCGATGTATCATTTTGATTTTTATAGGATTAACAAGATCGCGGAGGCTCTTGACATCGGGTTCTACGACTACATTGACAGCGGGTGTCTCTGCATTATGGAGTGGCCGGAGAACATCGAGGAAATCCTGCCGGAGGAGACGCTGCGGGTGCACATCACGGTCAATCCGGATGAGTCGAGGACGGTTTCCTGGGAGGACTAAGATCGCTTTGAGCTTATCATTGCCTTTGTTAAGTCTCTTAGGAATAAGAGAGACCTATACGGGACTTGGAGCGAAGCGACCGAAGGGGTTCTGGGAATCCTTTTCCAGTGTCCCTCTGGGGTTGTCACGAAGTGACTGGGGGTTGATTGAGACTTTCGGGTAGTCTATGACTACCCGAAAGTCTCAATGTTAAGACGGTCGAGGAAGCGGTAGGAGGCGGCTTCGCGGAGGTATTCAGGCCTTATGTCACGGGACATCTCAAGATCGGCGATGGTTCTGGCGACTTTCAGGATCCTTGAATATGCGCGGGCAGACAGGCCAAGGCGACCGATAAGCTGCTCCATCACCTTGCGGCACTCATCATTCAACTGGCAATGCTTCTCCAAGAGTCGGTTGTTCATCTCGGCGTTTGTGAATATTCCGTCATCGGCGAAACGCTGTTTCTGGAGCATCCTTGCCTTCAGGACTCTCTGCGCCACGACCTCGCTGGGTTCACCTTTCCTGCGGCCGACAAGTTTCACTGTGTCAACGGGATGAAGCCATAATTGAATATCGATTCTGTCCATCACCGGACCGGAGAGTTTCGAGAGGTAGTTCAGCCTTTGGCCCGGAGTGCAACGGCAACGGTCTCCTTCGCCATAGTAGCCGCACGGGCATGGATTCGAGGCGGCGACCAACATGAAAGAGGCGGGATATTCAAGTTTCGACCTTAGCCTTGAGATTGTGACTTTTCTATCCTCCATCGGACCACGCAGAGCTTCCAGCACGGATTTTGGCATCTGGCCATATTCATCAAGAAAGAGGATTCCGTTTTCGGCCAGCGTGACTTCCCCGGGACGGATGTCGGCTCCGGCTCCGCCGCCGATGATCGCCGGGAGGGATGCGCTGTAGTGGGGAGCGCGGAACGGGCGTGTGCGGATCAGGCCTATCTGCGAGCCTTTCATTCCGGCCACAGAGTAGATCTTGCTCGTGACAATAGCCTCCTCCGTTGTCATCGGAGGCAGGATTCCGGCCATAGCCTTGGCAAGGGAGCTTTTGCCGCTGCCGGGAGGACCTACCATGATGAGATTGTGCCCTCCAGCCGCAGCGATCTCCACTCCTCTCTTGGCTCCCTCCTGACCGATAATTTCCGAGAAATCCATGACATCCCTCTCCGCTGGCTTGTTGTTCCGATGGGACCCGCGGCTCAATTTCCGGTACAACCTCGTGTTCCAGACCAAAAGATCGCTGCAATCCTCCTGTTCCTCAAGGATCCTTATCACATCAGTCAATGTCTCCACTCCGAATATCGACAGGTCATTGCATTCGGTGGCCTCCAACGCCGAACGAAGCGGAATGATGCACCCGGATATTCCCATGTCCGCCGCAAGATCAGCGAACGGCAGGGCTCCCTGTACTTCACGCACAGAGCCATCCAACCCCAACTCCCCCATGATAAGGTACTTGTCCAATCCGGGAAAATGTTTCTGCTCGGATGCCGCAAGGATTCCCACAGCTATCGGAAGGTCGTAGCCACTGCCGTTCTTCCGAACATCTGCCGGAGCCAGATTGATCACAATCTTCTTTCCCGGTATCCTGAATCCCAATGACTGCAGAGCCGTGACTGTCCTCAAAAGACTTTCCTTGACCGCCACATCCGCAAGCCCCACAAGATGAATTCCTATTCCATGCGTTATGTCCACCTCCACGGTGACAGGGACAGCCTCGATACCGACGCACTTTGCCCCAAGAATGTCTATCAACATAGTTTGAGTTCTTTATGTACACTGGCAAAGATGGCGCAACAAAACGTAAATTTTCAAAAGAAACAGAAATTTCGTCATAAAAAACAGAAATATTTTTTCTTATGGCCTAATAATGGCGATGCCACACTTTTCTTACGTTGTAAGGAAGTGTTAAATTATTGTTACAACGGCAAGTTTGACATCATTTTTGATTAACTTTGAGAGATTTCTTTTAGAAAATTTTAAGATGGGAAAGAATGAGATAACATTGTTCTGCGTCAATGACGGCAAGAACCATAAGATTGAGAACGGGCGGGATTTGAAGGCTTTGTCGGACAAGTATTGTTCATCTGTCACGGACAAGAAGACCGGCCAAAAATTCGATGTGCTGGCCGCGCTGGTGGACAACAAGCTGAAGGAGCTGAGTTTCAAGCCGGCGAACCTGCACAGAGTCGAATTTATCGGCTACAACCACCCGGACGGGAGAAGGAGCTACGTGCGGTCGCTGTGCTTCGTGCTACAGAATGCCGTGAGGGAACTTTATCCTGACAAAGTGCTTGTGATCGACCACTCGCTGCCAAGCGGACTATACTGCGAAATCATCGAGAAGGGGAAGAACGAAGACGGGCGGCACAAGCCTTATTTTGTCACCGATGACGAGATTGACAGGATAAGGGAGAAGATGAAGGAGATAGTGGCGAAGGACCTGCCGTTTACAAAGGTAAAGATGTTCTCCGAAGAGGCAGAGTCTCTATTTCTCGCCAACAACCAGCCGCAGAAGGCCGAGCTTCAGAAGAGCTTGGGGACATTCAGTTGCAGCGTCTATTACCTTGACGGTAAGGCCGACACCTTCCACGGACCGTTGATTCCTTCGACCGGTTACCTCAAGGTGTTCGACATCAGCGGAATGGGTGACGGGTTTTGCCTTCAGTCCCCGATGATGACCGACTTCAGCAAGGTCATGCCGATGAAGCGGCAGGGCAAAATCTCAGCGGCGTTGAAGGAATACTCAGACTGGTGTTCCATCATCAACATCGAGAGCATCGGGACGTTGAACAAGGCCGTGAAAGACGGCAAGGCCGTCAGCATCATCAACTTGGCGGAATCCCTCCACGAAAGGAACTACGCAAAGATAGCCGACAGGATCTACTTGGAGAGGGGGACTAAGCGAATCGTGATGATAGCGGGACCGTCATCAAGCGGAAAAACATCATCATCACTCAGAATAGCCCTACAGTGCAAGGTGTTAGGGCTCAAGCCGAAAGTCATCGAGTTGGACAACTATTTTGTGGACAGGGATCACACTCCGAAGGACGAGGACGGGAACTATGACTTCGAGTCGCTCTACGCCATGGATCTCGAATTCCTCAACAAACAGCTCAACGAACTTCTTGAGGGGAAAGAGGTTGAGATTCCAAGATTCGACTTCAAGACAGGAAACAGAATCTTCGAGGGCAACAAGCTACGCCTTGAGGACAAGGACATCCTGATCATGGAAGGCATTCACGCCCTGAACCCGGAGATGACCTCAACGGTTGACAATTCAAGGATATTCAGAGTCTATGTCTCCGCCCTGACCTCGCTGAACATCGATGAGAACAACAACATGTCCACATCGGACAACCGCCTGCTCCGCAGGATGGTGCGCGACAACCGTGTCAGGGGCATCACTCCCGAAGAGACCATCATGAGATGGAACAGCGTGCGACGGGGAGAAAGCAAAAATATATTCCCGTTCCAGGAGAACGCGGACGTGCTGTTCAACTCAGCCCTGATCTTCGAGCTTCCGATGCTGAAATATTACGCCGAACCGCTTCTGCGCAGGATTTCGCCGAACTCCCCTGCCTACACCGAGGCCGTGCGTCTGCTCAAGTTTCTGGACTACATCGTAGCCCTCCAACCGGGCGAGATCTCAGCGATTCCGCCGACTTCCATCATGCGCGAGTTCATCGGCGGACAGACGCTGACAAGGGACTAAGCCGCACAACACATCAAAAAAAGGCTGACCGAAGACATTCAGGGTCAGCCTTTTTCATTTATATTCAACTATATTACCTCAAGCTCGTTGGAAGTTATCCAGCCTTGACGGCCGTCGGCGAGGGCAATGTTCTTCCACGAGCCCACCTCGTCCAGAATCGTGACTTTCGTGCCTTCGTGGATCACGAAAAGATCCTTTGACGAGCCGGATGACGGAGAACTTTTCACCGATGAAACCGGTGACATCACGATCGCCGTGTCGGTCTTCACACTGTCGGATTTCTGCCAGACAGAGAAACTCAAAGCCCCGGCGGATAGCAACAGAAGCACAATCCCGCAATAGAAACCCGCACGTCTCTTGCCAACCGACGCCCCAAGCAGGAACAGAAGTCCCATCATCAAGGCGGCGGCAAACAGCACAAGGAATATGGCAGCCCAAGCGTTGGAACTCATCAAATAGCATATCTTCCGGGCGAAACTCTTGAGAATAAACTCGGGAACCGGCTCAATCTTGTCCTGTACGAAATTATTCGTGAACTCCAGATTGTAACGGGCATCCGAATATGACGGATCAAGCCTTAATGCCCTCTCATAGTTCAAAATGGCCTTAGGATAATTGCCCTGCTTGAACCAGGCGTTGCCAAGGTTGTAGTACAACTTGGCGGACTTCTGTCCGGACTCTTCAATGGAAGTCCAAGCCGCTGAGGCATCGGAGAACTTTCCGTCCGTGTAGGCCTGCACACCTGCTGTCCAAAGTGAGTCCAGATCCTTCGCCTGGATATTCATTGAAAATCCAATGGAAAGTAACAATGTCACGACCGTGACGACCTTTCTCAATGATTTTCCGCCTGTTTTGAGCCCAGAGTCGATTGACGAGATCACTTTCAGCGCGGCATCGTAGTGCGACCTCATAGCCTCGTTGCCACCGTCAGGAGAATAACGGGCGAACTCACAAGCGTCAAGAAGATCGGTGAAAGCCTTTGTCTGCTCCTCGCTCACACCACCCTCGGTAAGAGCTGAAGCGATGTTATCCTTGCTTATCTCTGACATGTCCATGTTCAATTTGTCGGAAATGAATCCGATGAGAGCCTTATGAAGTTCCTCATAGAAAGCAGTGTAGAGACTCTTGTCAAGATATTCGCCTGCCTGTTTGAGACGCTTCTGAGCCATCTTTGTGGCGCGTCTGTTCTTAGTCCCGGCGACATCCGCCCGCATCGCGGCCACCTTTCTGAACGCAAGGTACACAGCGGTTGCCCCAAAGATCATCAGAGCCAACAGAATCCAGAAGAACACCGACCCGACAAAGAACGTCCCCGAACCGGAAAGATTCGGTTTGCCTGTGAATATGAACCTGATGTCATCAGCAAGGCTCTTCACATCCTTTCTCTCGACTCCGGAAGAGACCGTTGTGGCTGGAACGGAATCACCTCCCTTTCCCTTGGCCACTTTGATGTGCAACGGATCGGTCTTGAGAGTCACATACTTGCCGGCATTGACATCATAGTATGAATATTCCACCGGATCAATCGTGAAATCACCATGGCTTCTCGGAATGAAAGGATATTCAAAAGACTTGCTGCCCGATGTTCCGCCATTACTCTTGTCCGTGTTTTCCGTTGCCTTGGTGTCATAGACCTCGAAGTCAGGCGGGAAATTGACTTTCGGCTCCTCAAGCAACGCCACATTTCCGCGTCCGGAAACAGTTATGATCAATGAAGCGGCATCATGAGTCTTGAGGTTGTCCGTGGTCAGACGCGCGGATATTCCGAAACTGCCGACACCGCCACCGAACGAGGCTGGCTGTCCGGACGGAAGCGGATTCACCTTGACTTTGACAGGTGGAGTTGTGACCCTTTTGCGAATGGTACGGTAGTCATCCTGAAAAAACCTGTCAAACAAACTGTTGGAGGTTGGCGCATTGTTCCTGACGCTCACTACGCAGACAAGTTCTGACGGGTCGATCGTGATTGTCCCGGACTGCTGAGGGATCAGGACATAGGACCTGAGCACTGCGGTTTGGTAGATTCTGTCATCCAGACTCTCACGCTTGAACTCAATGCTGGTCGGGACATAGGTTTCCTGACTCCAGAATCCATTGAATGTAGGGAGTTTGGCATTTTCAAACTGCACCACGTTGACTCGCTGGTAGATCTTGAGCGTGGCTGTGACCGGCTCCCCTATAACCACTTCCGTACGGCTTAGCGACAGCCTAAGGAACAGGTCACTCGAAGAGATTTCTCCAGATGCGGAAGATGACCGCTGTCCGTCACCAGAGGAGTTTCCACCCTGCCCCGATGAATGCGAGGAAGACGCCCCGTCGCTCACTACCTGGATCGAGGTCTGGGAGGAAGTTATTTTGTCTCCCGAAAGCATAGCCGTGGCAGCCGGAAGCTGGAATGTTCCCGTAGACTTTGGAATCAGAATATAGGTAAATGTGGTCTGATGGGAAGAAGAACGCTTCCCGTTGATGATCTGCACGCTGGAGCTTGAGCCTCTTTGGGGTCCCCATACCAATTGGAAATCATCACCTTGAGACCATTGGAAGTCCGAAGGACTCTTCTCACCCTCAATGATGAAAGTGACATTGAACTGCTCGTTCACAGCAACCACATCAGGAGCTTCAACCCGGATGACATTCTGGGCGGAGGCCTCAAACAATGCTATGAGCAAAAAAGCCGCAATGTAAAACAATCTCTTCATATTCACACTATTACCAATTCTTCTCTTTCTGGCGGGATTTCAGCAGAGCCGCCTTCTCCTTGTTGACCTTGTCCTGAGTCTCCTTCTCACGGGCCTGAACCGCCTTCAGCATCTGTTGAGCCTGCTGCGGGGAGATCTTGGCCTCCCCCTGCCCCTCGCCTTGCTGAGGTTTCGGCCGGTCTCCTTGATTCTGATCCTTGTTCTGATCATTATTCTGGTTCTGGTCTTGATTCTGGTCTTTGTTCTGGTCGTTATCCTGATTCTGCCCGTTATTGTTGTTCTGATTGTTCCGGTCGTTGTTCTGTTCCTGATTCTGATCCTGATTCTGTTGGTCATCACCGCCATCGCCACCTTCATTCTTCAGCATCTGCTTGGCATAGGCATAATTCTCTTTCGCGTCCAAATCCCCGGGATTACGGAGCAAGGATTGTTTGTAGGCATCTACAGCGGACTTCCAGTCCTTCTTTTGGACAGCGATGTTGCCAAGGTTGTAATAATAGTCAGCGGAATTGGCCGACATCGGAGCGACATCCTTCAATCTTTCCAAAGACTTTCCGGCCTCATCGTAATTCCCTTCACGATAAAGAGCCCCGGCAAGGTTGTAATTGGCGGCGAATGAAGAGGTGTCCTTCACCTGAGCCTTACGGTACTCTATCTCAGCGTTCTGCCAATTCCCTTTCTTGAACTGACGGTTGCCTGCGCGGACCTCCCTGCGGTCTGTCTGTGCAAAAGCCACCGCGCAGGAAAGCATCAGCAAAAAAGCCGTCAATGAATATTTCAATATAATCCTCATTTCTTTTCCTCAAACAAATGTCTGCGCGAGCGTCTTTCCCCGATGAGCATCTCAAGGGCGAAGAACGCCAACGCTATTCCGAGAAAGTACATAAACTGCTCGTCATATTCCTCAAAGACCACGGAATTGTATTCCTCATCCTCCATCTTCCTGATGTCGTTGACGATCGGTGTCAGGCCAAACTCATCGTTACCGGCATGAACATATGCCCCGCCCCCGGCGGAAGCGACTTCTTTGAGGGTCTTCTCGTCAAGATGAGTCACGACAATATTCCCGTCCTTGTCCTTCAAAAGACCTCCGTCCATAGGAATCGGCTGGCCGTCAGCTGATCCCACGCCGATCGTATAGACCTTGACCCCCGCCTCGGCAGCCTGTTTCGCGGCGGCCACAACGTCATCCTCATGGTTCTCGCCATCTGTGATCACGATGATCGCGCGGCTATGCTCGCTCTGCGCGCTGAATCCACGGATAGCAGTGTTGATCGCATCCCCGATCGCAGTTCCCTGAATAGGAATGGACTCTGTTGAGATGGTGTTCAGGAACATCTTGGCACTCACATAGTCCGATGTGATCGGAAGTTGGACGAACGATGTTCCGGCGAACACTATCAAGCCGATCCGGTCATCCTGAAGCTTGTCTGTGATTCTGGAAATAGCCAGCTTAGCCCTTTCCAATCTGTTAGGGGAATAATCCTTGGCAAGCATCGAGTTGGACACGTCAAGGGCGATCATGATCTCAGCCCCTCTGGTCTTGTGTTCCTTCAGTTTGGCACCCATTTGAGGTCTGGACAGACCGATAGCAAAGAAGAAAAAAGCCAACGAGAACAAGACAGTCCTCACCCACAATTTATTACGTGACCAAGAAGGCATCAGTTCGTTCACAAGGGCCTCGTCTCCGAACTTGCGCAGACGGCGACGCCTGTTCCACAACCATAGCCCCATTCCGAGAAAAAAGAACGGAATCAGGAGCAACAGCAAAAGATAATGCGGTGCGGCGAAAATTATCATGGCAACCTCCTTATCAACAGTTTAACAAGAGCCTCCAACAACAGACAGATCAAAGCCATGAGCGCATAAGTGCCAAACAGTTCCTTATAGACCGGGAAGCTGTCGATGGTCGTGCGAGCCTTCTCCATCTTGTTGATGTCTGAATATATCTCAGCAAGTTTCGTGTTGTCGGTGGCTCTGAAATATTTTCCACCCGTCGTCGAAGCGATGTTGGAAAGCAGCTTCTCGTCAAGTTCAACCTTGACATTCTGCATCTGTACTCCCCATGGAGTCATCACAGGATATGGAGCCTCGCCATTGGCTCCGACTCCGATTGTGTAAACCCTTATTCCATAGGTCTTGGCGATCTCGGCGGCGGTCTCCGGGGAGATCTCTCCACTGTTGTTCACACCATCAGTCAGCAGGATAACCACACGGCTCTTGGCATCAGAATCCTTGATTCTGGCCACGGCTGTGGCAAGTCCGTTGCCGATGGCCGTTCCGTCCTCTATCAAGTCAGTGGAAATCTCCTTCATCAGGTTGATCAGGGTGGCCCTGTCTGTCGTCAGCGGGCATTGGGTATAACTCTCTCCGGCAAACACCACGATCCCCATCCTGTCGGAAGGCCTCTGGGCGATGAACTCGATGGCGATGTCCTTGGCGGCGCTGATTCGGTCCGGGGTGAAATCTCTGGCCAGCATACTTGTCGAGACATCCATCGCAAGCACGATGTCAATTCCCTCTGTGTCAACCTTTTCAACCTTGGTAGACGAACGTGGACGGGCGATCGCGACCACAATCAGCGAAAGCGCGGCGATTCTTAAAATGAACGGAATATGTCTGATTACCCCGAGCACTGTCTTTCCACCTTTCTTCCAAGGCGTGACGCTTGAGACTCTCAGATGTGGACGACGATCCTTCAGTTCCACGTACAGATAACGCAGAACCAACAGAGCCGTAACCGCAAGGAGCCAAAGCAGTTTAGGATATTCAAAGAACATTACGCCTCTCCTCCTTCTTTTTTAGCCGGAGATTTCGCTTCGGCAGCCTTCCTGGCAGCCTCTTCTTCCGCAAGTTGAGACTGATAAGTAACTGTCACAAAGCGTACCGCGGCAGGAAGCGCGGCAGCGTTCTCCTCATCCGAGGCCGAGGCCTTGGCGAATTTCACGAAATCAGCTGTCTCGAAAAGCGTCTTCATCTCCTCGTAAAGGTCAGCCGGAACACCTGAGGTCTTGAGGTCTTTGAATATCTCGGCTGTTGTCATCTCCATGGCGTCGATGCCGTAGCGAGCGTCAATATATTCCCTCAACGCATCCGTGATTCCGGAATAGAATGCCTTCTGCTTCTCCGGAACCCAGTATTTGCTGCCACGGAAATGGTCGAGTCTTCGCAGGGCGACAAGATAAGGCGGATCCTTGTGGATGACGTTGGTCTCTTTCTTGCGTCTCATAGCGAACAGCGCCCAAATCAGAACAGCCACAATCGCGACACCCCATATTCCTAAAACATAAGGGATTACCTCCGAAGCCTTGAGCGGATAGCGGATCTGCCGCTTAATGTCGTGAATCTGATAGGTGGTCGTGTCCACAGGCATCGTGAAGATGTCAAGTGTCTTTGACGCAAAGACCAGCGTGTCAATCCTGTCCACACCGGACGCTCTCACCAAGGACAGTGGCAGAAGCTCGTATTTACCTTCGTCAAAGGATGTTATGATCATCGACACGTCGATGTCGTATGACTTCGGCTCATTCTTTTTGCCCCGGATCTTGACAGTGTCCACCATGAAAGGCAGGACAATCTCCACGCTGTCCATAAATCCTTTGGAGAAATCCGGCAGGGCGAAACGGGTCCCCTCCACCACGTCCTTGAGGTGGAATCCGTAACGGAACTGATCACCGATCAGAGCTGTGTCGCGCTTCTGCAAAGGTTCCAGAAAGGAATCCTCCGACTTTATCAGCATACCTTTATTTTGCGGAGCCTGCTGTCCGGAGGCGGCGATGGTGATGATCATCGCGACGCAGAAAAGCGGCAACCCGTAAATCAATCTCTTCATATCTATCTCCTCCCGAAAAATGTCATCAGACCTTTGACGTAATCCTGATTGGTGGCGATGTCCACAGAATCAATCTTATAGCGGTTGAACAGCTTTCTCTCCCCATCCTCAACGGCACCGAACCATTTTGAATATTCCGCCCTTGTCTTCTTGCTGGAAGTGTTGATCCAAGCCGGTTCTCCGGTCTCGGAATCCTTGACGTGAACAAGACCGACATCAGGAATCGTCCTCTCGCGTGGGTCGTGAACCTTGATCACAGAGATGTCGTGACGATTGCGGGCCACCTTAAGTGCATCCTCATAACGAGGCGATCCGTCCGGATTGGCATCCAGCATGTCTGAAAGCACGAAAGCCGTGCATTTCTTCTTCATCGCATTCGTCAGGTACCGCAGAGCCTGCCCGACATCGGTTCCGTTGGACTCAGGCTTGAGCTCGATGATCTCACGGATGATGTGCAGAAGATGGCTGCGTCCTTTTTTCGGCGGGATGAACTCCTCAACCCTGTCGCTGAAGAAAAGCGCCCCGACCTTGTCGTTGTTGATTATGGCCGAGAAACTCAGGACAGCGGCGATCTCCGCGATCAGATCCCTCTTCGTCCTCTCACTCGTTCCGAAAAGGCCGGAACGGCTGATGTCGATCAGAAGGACGACCGTCATCTCCCTCTCCTCCTCGAAAACCTTGACGTAAGGAGAGCGCAGACGCGCGGTCACATTCCAGTCCATCGAACGCACATCGTCTCCGTACTGGTACTCACGCACCTCGCTGAAGGCCATTCCACGGCCTTTGAAGGCACTGTGATATTCACCGGCGAAGATCTGGTGGGACAGAGCCCTGGTGCGGATCTCTATCTTGCGGACCTTGCGCAGGAGTTCATTGGCTGAGGAATTAGATGCCATGATTCAAATGTCTGATTAAAACCCAACTACACATAGTCCGTTACGGAACCTGTACGGCGTTGAGCACTTCGGCGATGATCTGCTCGGTCGTGACATTCTCCGCCTCGGCCTCGTAGGTCAGTCCGATTCTGTGGCGCAGGACCTCGTTGCAGACGGCCCTGACATCCTCCGGGATCACATAGCCTCTTCTCTTGATGAAAGCGTAGGCTTTGGAAGCCATTGACAATGAGATGCTCGCACGTGGTGAGGCGCCGAACGAGATGAGATCCTTGATCTTTCCAAGACCGTAGTCATCCGGTGTACGTGTGGCATAAACGATGTCCACGATGTACCTCTCGATCTTCTCGTCCATATAGACATCCCTCACGACGCTTCTGGCGCGCACGATGTCCTCCGGCTTGATCACCGGATTGACCGTCGGGAACTCGCCGGTGTTGTTCATCCTGATGATCTGCCTTTCCTCCTCTTTCTTAGGATATTTCACGATGACCTTCAGCATGAAACGGTCCACCTGAGCCTCAGGAAGCGGATAGGTTCCTTCCTGCTCGATAGGGTTCTGTGTGGCCATCACGAGGAACGGCTCCGGAAGCTTGAACGTCTGGTCGCCGATCGTCACCTGACGCTCCTGCATAGCCTCAAGAAGGGCCGACTGCACCTTCGCCGGGCTACGGTTGATCTCATCCGCGAGCACGAAGTTGGCGAAGACCGGACCCTTGTGCACCTCGAACGACTCATCCTTCTGTGAATATATCATCGTTCCGATAAGGTCGGCAGGAAGGAGGTCAGGGGTGAACTGAATACGGCTGAACTTAGCGTCGATCGCCTTTGACAAAGTACTTATGGCCAAAGTCTTCGCCAATCCCGGCACACCTTCCAGAAGGATATGTCCGTTGGCGAGCAGTCCGATCAGAAGGTTCTCCACCAGCTGCTTCTGTCCGATGATGACCTTGCCCATCTCAAGGGACAGCATATCCACGAAGGCGCTCTCCTTCTGGATCCTGTCATTGAGTTCCTTGATGTTTACACTTTCCATATTATACTGTTTTTACTATTTTTGCAATCTAAACAATCATATCAATGCGCTACCGGATCACCCTTTCTTATGACGGCTCGTCATTCTGCGGCTGGCAGATTCAGAACGATGCAACAACTGTTCAGGAGTGTCTTCAGAATGCTCTTTCGACTCTCTTGAAGGAGGACATTGCCGTCACGGGCGCCGGACGGACCGATTCGAAGGTGAACGCCATCAACTACGTGGCCCACTTCGAGGCCTCGGATCCGGGCATTGACGCAAGCGCGGTTGGCTACAAAATAAATGCCATTTTACCCGCCGGAATCAAGGTACATTCGATCGCGCTTTGCGATCCAGAGTTCCACGCCAGATTCGACGCCACACAGCGTGAGTACAAGTACTTTATCCACCGCCGCCGGGACCCGTTTATGCGGGAATATTCCTACCTCTACACCTTCCCGCTGGATGTCGATAAGATGAACCGCGCCGCCCAGGCACTCCTTGGCCGCCACGACTTCAGCTGCTTCGAAAAGGTCGGCAGCAGCAACAAGACCTCCATCTGCACCGTCACCCAAGCCCGCTGGGAGGCATATTCCCCCGACCACGTCAGAATCATGGGCTACCCCGCCGAGGAAGGTGACTACCTCGTCTTCACCATCCGCGCCGACCGCTTTCTCAGAAATATGGTCCGCGCCGTAGTCGGTTCCCTCCTTGAGGTAGGCCGCGGCAAGCGCGACGAATCCTGGATCGCCATCCTCACCCAAGGCGGCTCCCGCTCCTGTGCCGGCGAATCCGTCCCCGGCAACGCCCTATTCCTCACAAAAGTGGAATATTAGACGACAAGCACCGGACATTTAAGTAAACACAAGGCCTTCCATATTCACAAGCAACCTTTTCTGGTCACTTTTGTTAACGACCGCAAGCCATGGCGTGCCATCACCGCTCAGTTCTCCCACATTTTCACAAAATGCCTTCAGCCCGATGGCCATCACAGGCACTTCTACCACACCATCCGATGAATTGCTCCGCTCATTCCTCCGCAGTATTTCATGCACATCACCAGCACAGCAGCCTAACATTCATATTGCCATGAAAGCATTTCGTAAAAGCAGGCATCTTCCCCCTAAAAAGGATGTCTGTTTTTTATTCCCCATACTACGATCAACCTCCTCACGAACTGATGGAACGAACTTTTCGGATAAGTCGGACTTCTTCTACGGGGTTCTGCGAGAGGTGAGGGGATAAAAGAAACGGGCACTGATTACTCAATGTCCGTGTTAGTAGAACGGCAAATCAACTTATCGAACCTATTTATCAAAAATTTTGCCAAGGTTGTAGAATTCGGGCAAAAGATGAAAATGCGAATTTGAATATATCTAAGAATATCCTTGTTAATCAGAAATATTTATTTATCTTTGCAATGTTGTGTGAATAAGAAAGGCAACAAGTAAAAGCAGGCATCTTTTCCCTAAAAAGGGATGCCTGTTTTTTATTTCTCCCATACTACCGAGGGGGTACTACAACAAGGACGGCTCTGCTCTCTCGCCTTTCTATTAATTCACACAAAAATGAGAGCAAGCCAACATCTTGTGATAGTCGCCATTGAAGTGGAGATTATCAGACTTGTCAAAGTGCGAGCCTATAGGCGAGTACGTTTCGGCAAGGTTGAGAGAGTGCGCAGCCACTACAGACGTTATTAGGGTGATTTCTGTAGTCAGTCATCACTCTGAGCCGTAAGGCTCTCTGCTTCACCCCTCGGTTTTTAATTGTATCAATCCACAGACTGTATCAATATATCCTTTGAAAAGCCTCTTGGCACAGCAATATTTCATATCACCTTAATCTTTTAGATTAATCTGACACAAAACCTATGATGCGGAGGGAAATTCCGGATATCCAATTTTGGTAGGGACACTCTACCAAAAGATGATGGTCATTGACCATAGTAGGGGTGCAAAAAGACAATCTCAAAATCTGTAATCCGCCTAATATTTCATCGGGGACGGCTTCGTACATATAGCCACCAACAGTTAGACACGAAATTTTTCCCGTGAATTTTACATCAAATATCAAGAACCTACTTGACTTTTCATTCCTACTACCCTATTTATTATAAAACAATCTTTAAAATGACGTACAAAAGAACACAAAGGGCATTAAGACCCGAAACTAAGGCTAAGATTTCAGCAAAACTGAAAGGATGCAAAAAGACGCTTCACCACCGTCAAAACATATCCAAAGGTATGACCGAATACTGGTCAAAAGTTCCACCAAACACAACCGATGAAAACAAAGCATAATACACCACTTATCAAGGTTAAGTTTTTGGTTTTTCAAGGACGCTCACAATAATAAAAAGAATAATAATTATGAACCATTGATTTCTTTAGACAAGATAAAAATCATCGCTCCGATAGAGAGCATACGTTCTATGAAAGAAGAATATTTCAAGGTAGAAATAAAAAACAGCGAGGTAGTATCATATTCATTTACACAGACCACGCCATTCCTATTGTATATTAAAAAGGACATAGAGGAACAAGAAGCAGCCTTTGAATTCACAGGTAAGATTCTTTTGGATGATTACCCTATGCTGATTTCAAAGGACACGTTCAAAAAATGTTTGGAACATATTGGACAAATGGGAATCTGTGATATAGATTTTGATTGCATCATTAATCAAGGAGAAGTCTGTAAAATCGACATAACGAAAGATATTCCTCTTGATGATTGTCCCAAAGTATCCGAATACCTAAGGACACATCTGACCAACAATAAGAAGTATCTTTCGAGAAGCGAAGCAGGGAACCTTATCATCGAAAAGAACGTCAAAACCAAGGGATGTAAAAGAAGACTTACCATCTATGACAAGCAAAAGGAAATCAATAAGGCTTGCAACAAAGATTTCTTATCAGCCCTCAACGATTCCAACAAACTGCTTGATTATTTCCACGGTAAGGCTAGATTCGAGTTGAATCTAAACAGTAAGGAAGCCATAAGGAAGTGTTTGAATATTCCCGAAACCACATTATACAATGTATTGGAATCGACTGCCAACCCTATTCTTGAATTCATAGAAGATGTCATACAAGATGACGGACAAGTGGCAAACTGCTCATCATTGACTGAACGGAAGAATCTCGCTTTCCTCAGAGACTGTGATATGGACATCAAAAAGGTTGAGGCGGAAATCAGAACATACGCCAGCAAAGGCACGCACATCTCGCAAGCCCTAAAGCCATACCGACAACTTCTCGACAAACTAAAACACAACGGACAAAGCCCAAGAATCAAAAGCAACCTATGCAAATTGCTTGCGGAAATTTTGATTATCGCAGTGCTATTTCCATTTTATGTATAAGGACGACCAACGACTGAAATGTTTTATCGTATTAACTGGGAGATAATCAGATTTTTCATTACTTTTGCCACGACATATTGCGAAAGTGTTTTCGTGTTCCTCTATGGAAATGTGGAAGTTTTCAAATCTCGGGAATTACGGAATACGTCTCGCTCGTATTGACTATGTTGTACGCCTATATCTATGGGCTGATACTCCATATCAATCCGAGTGTGGAGTATCAGTAGTTTATCGAGAAAAGGTTCTTCCACAACCTCCATAGAATAAGCGAAAAGGGCTCCACACTTTTCGTTTATTATTAGAACCGCCTAAGGCAGCCAAGGCTAAAAACTATTTACGTTCGCTTATGAACAGTTCAGACATTCTCATTTTCCTAGTCGGGCTAATAGTATGCTTCATATTCCCTCCATTGTTTTTCATCTTCATCCCAATCTGTATCATATACCTTGTTATGTTCTCTATTCATAACTCTCAAATAGAAAAAGAGAAGAAAAAAACAGAAAAGGATTTAGAGATATTCCTTAATAATATGTCTATCGACAACATAGCCATAAAGAGGGCAGAAATGGAGATGCTGGCCAATTCTCCTTTCGCATCTGAAATGGAAAAGGCAAATGCAAAATTCTTCAATGATTTTGTAGATAAGAATGGCTACTTAAATGGATACAACTATAATACTGACACCTACGATATCCAAAATCAAGACACTATGAATCTACAGGATGCAATTCTCGAAACACTTAAATCGAATGGCAAGCCGATGACTTGCCAAGAAATCGCAGACTCATTAAACTCCTCTAAATTATACGAGAGAGAGGACGGAGAAGATATTCCAGCATCACAAGTATCTGCAAGAGTAAACAATTATCCGCTTCTATTCATCAAGGATAAGAGCGTCAAGCCGATGAGAATATCCGCAAGATAAATCATCAGCAATATACTCTTTTCAACTTCACTCGAACAGATTACTGTTAAGATTCTACGGGCATCTTTCGGGTGGATGTGATTATTGTTCCTTTTCTGATGATACAGTTCTTGCCGTTATAAGGGTTATCCGAAGACAAACCGTAATTCTTTAGGTAGTTGTAGGACACGCCTAGGGCATCCCTACTCCAGTTGTCGAATAGGGCTTTCAGATTTCCATAATAGTAATGAAGACCATCTTTTTCAAGGTGGATGACCGTTCGTTCCTGCTTTCCGTTTTTGAGCATAGTTTTCGAGATTTACCACAAAGGTACATAAATATTGCCAGTTATCAATATATGCAATATTTTCTTTTATAAAAATTGCACATATTAAACATTTGCAGTATATTTGTACTGCAATCAGAAAAGGAATGGTTATGGCAACACAAAGAAGATATTCAGTAAATCTCGCTCCAAGCGGTTGGGCGGTTTATGACAACGAGACCGGAGAAAAGGTCAAAGGATTTTCGGGACGTTCGTTCGGTCGCATTGATGCCTTGAAATATCTCTATGACCTATACGGATGGAGTTATCCTAAAGGAGGATTTCGGTCATAAATTACTGTCATATTGATTTCAAACGTCAAAATATTCAAGGGTATGGAAAAGGTTTGCCTTTTATGCAGGGTCAGCACACAAGCGCAAGATTACGAATATCAGATTTCAGCCCTCACTGAACTCTGTAAGTCCAAAGGTTGGGAAGTGGTCAAGGTGTTCGCAAACAAGGTCAGCGGAGCGAAGAAGAACGAGGAACGTTCCGAAATCAAGGAACTGGTGGAATTCGTAAAGACCAATAAGGTAGATAGAATATGTGCGACCGAAATCAGCCGTATAGGAAGAAATACGTTGGAAGCATTGAAAACAATCCAGACCCTTAGCGAACATAAAGTCAATCTGTATCTCGCAAACTACAACATCGAGACGCTTGACCGCAACGGAAAGCCAAACCCGATAGCCAGCCTTATCTTAACCATCTGCTTGGAAATTTCATCATACGAGCGTGGTCTGATTAGAAGCAGAATGGAAATGGGGTACAACGAATATGTTCGCCAATGTAAAGAGCAAGGAAAACCGATGGGAAGACCTACTGGCTACCAAAAATCAGAAGAAGCCTACAAGAGCGAATACAAACAAGAAATCAGCCTGTTGAGGAAAGGTCTTTCACTAAGGAACATCACTTCTATCACAGGAACAAGCATCAACACACTCAGGAAGTTAAAGGCTTCATTTGTTAAATAGAAGACATTTTTGTATATTCATAATCGGAGGAAAAATCTCACCTCATATTTTTAACAATGGACACATAAGAATGATTTATCTACGGAAATTTCCGTAGGAGGACTAAGCCCTCCTCGGCATACAAGAGGTCAGCGTCTTACTGACGATGGCAGCCAAAAGGCGAATAAGCGACCACGGCATTATGTGGTGTAAGTCTTAATGTAAATGTTTACTAAAAACGACTTAGACAATGATTTGATAAATGAATTCAAGACTTTAGGAATCAGTGATGAAAATGATATGATAATCATACTGAACGGACTTGATGGCTTGGCTGAAATAGGATACACAATTTACAAAAAGGGAAGAAACGATGATTAAGAAAACAAGGAAACTTAGCCACGATGAAAAGATAGTGGAGAAAAGGAAACAACTTGCAGAAAAGGGCAAAGTGGCGGCGATTTGGACACGTGTGTCATCAGCAGACCAATACAAACAGAACTACTCGATAGACACTCAAAAAGCGGCTTGCCGTGAATATTGCGAACGTAATAACATTCGCATAAAAGGATACTTCGGAGGCGAAAACGAATCTGCGAAGTTTGCCGGAGAAAAATTCTTGGATATGATTGGAACTGTCGGAGAGAATCCCGAATATAACACTATTGTAGTCTTCGATTTTGACAGATTTTCAAGGAACTCCATTGACGGTATCACCTACAAGAGTACATTGAAGAGGAAAGGAATCACAATAGAATCCGTGAATCAGCCTATCGACACAAACAATATATTAGCGGAGCAGATTGAGAATATTCTGATTATTATGGCAGACATTGACAACGCTATGAGGCGACACAAATGCCACGATGGAATGGTAGCCTGCATCAAAAGAGGTGAACTGTACTCCAGACCGCCATTTGGGTACGATTCTCGAAAAGAGGGGAAAAGACACATTATAACCATCAACGAGGATGGGAAAACATTGAAAAAAGCCTTTGAATGGATAGTGGAGGAACCGGAAATTTCGCAAGCGGAAATAATAAGACGATTGGAAGCACGTGGGCTCAATATCAGCAAACAAAAACTATCGCAATGTCTGCACAACAGTTTCTATTGCGGACTGCTGGAGCATCGGTATTTGAACGGTGAAATCATCAAAGGGAAACAAGAGGCAATGATTAGCGAAAGCACATTCTACAAAGTTCAAGATATACTGGCAGGAAACAACAAAAACTATCAGCAAGCGGAAGAGACACCGGAGTTTCCGCTTAAAATGCACGTATTTTGCGCCAAGGACAATCACGCACTGAGTGGATACACCGTGAAGAAGAAAGGTCTGAAATACTACAAATGTGGGGTCAAAGGGTGTGGAACGAATGTGTCCGCCAAAGAACTGCATAGCAAGTACGCTGAAATCCTCAACGGTCTGAATGTCCCCGAAAGTTTATTGCCGATATACAAAAGAGTAATCGAAAGGAAATTCAAGGAAAAAGAAAACGATAACCTCATAAGCAAGAATGCCATTGAAAAGAACCTAAGCACACTTAAAACAAAATTGAAAAAGGCAAAGATGAGATTCTTGACAGAAGACGGTATTGACAACGATGATTACAATGAAGTCAAGTCTGATTTGGAGACGAAAATCGCAAATTGTGAAAAAGAACTGAAAGATTGCTCACGAGACCTATCGAACCTTGCGGAATATACTGACGTGGCATTCAAAATCGCCTCCTCACTTGGTTCCACGTGGGGTGAGATGGATTTCAAGGTATGTCAGAAGATACAGAATCTGGCCTTTCCAAAGGGTATAAAATGGGATGGTGAAAAGCGTTGCTATCGAACCGATGGAATGAACGAATTCTTTAGGCAAATCGGGCTTCTACGGGGTTCTGCGAGGGGTGAGGGTTAAAAGAAACGGACACTGATTGCTCAGTGTCCGTGGTGGTAGCGGGGGGAGGACTCGAACCTCCGGCCTCCGGGTTATGAGCCCGACGAGCTACCAACTGCTCTACCCCGCGATGTTGGACTACAAAGGTAAGAATATTTTTCTGGAATGCAAAACTATTTCAAAAAAACATGTGTAAATATGTGCAAAGGGTGTAAAATGATCTATGCATATAAAATATGTTCGGTTCTGAATTACTCAGCCGGAAGTCTCCTTCTGAAATTTTGGTAACGTGCAAAATTTCAGAAGGAGACTTCCGGCTGATGAATGCTTTACGGTTCCTCTTCCTGTATATTCATAAACTCCTTCATTCCTGAGATGTCGGCCTTGGCGAAGGACTTCTGTTCGCCGGTGGTGAGGTTCTTGAGCTGGATGGCGCCGGCCTCAACCTCGTTGCCGCCGTTGATTGAGAGGAACGGGATGGACTTCTTCCCGGCGTAGTCGAATTGCTTCTTCAACTTGGACGGCTCCGGATAAACCTCGACGGAAACGCCCTCGGAACGCAGAGCGGCGGCGACCGGGAGGACATAGCGAAGCTCATCGGCACCCATACAGGCAAACAGAAGCGTGGTGCTGGAGGCCAATGACTCAGGGAACTTATCCAAGCCTTTGAGAACATCGTAGATCCTGTCGGCGCCGAAGCTGATGCCGACTCCTGACATATCAGGAAGACCGAAGATTCCGGTAAGATTGTCGTAACGACCGCCTCCGCAGATGCTTCCGATCTGGAAATCAAGAGCTTTGACCTCGAAGATCGCACCCGTATAGTAATTCAGGCCACGGGCCAGGGAAAGGTCAATCTCAACAGGACACTTCACTCCGGCCGCCTCTATCAGGCCGAACAGTTCCTCAAGTTCGTCAAGACCTTTGAGACCGGTCTCGGAGACGAGTCCGGAAGCGGAACCACCGTCCATCAAGGAACGCATCAAAGCCAGTTTCCCGGAAGTTGAGCCGGACAGTCTGAGGATCTGCTCTATAACGGCGATCGCGTCATCGGTCAGGCCCTTCTCACGCATCTCCTCCTCAACGCTCTCAAGGCCGATCTTGTCCAGTTTGTCGATCGCGACCGTGATGTCCACGACCTTGTCCGGGAATCCGCAGATCTCGGCGAAGCCGGTCAGAACCTTCCTGTTGTTGATCTTGACCAAAACATTCACGTCCAGAAGACTGAACACCTTGTCCACAATCTGCACAAGCTCAAGCTCATTGACCTGGGACTTGCTTCCGATCACATCCACGTCGCACTGGTAGAACTCGCGGTAGCGTCCTTTCTGCGGCCTGTCAGCCCTCCAGACCGGCTGGATCTGGAAACGCTTGAACGGGAAGGAAATCTCGTTCTGGTGCTGAACCACGAAACGGGCAAAAGGTACGGTCAGGTCGTAACGGAGACCTTTCTCGCAAACTTCCTTGGAAAGAGCGACACTGTTCACTTCCCCGTCTTCCGCGCGGTAATCCTCAAAGTTGACCTTGGAGAAGCAATCACCTGAATTAAGAACCCGGAACAGAAGCTTGTCGCCTTCCTCGCCATACTTTCCGAGCAAGGTTGACAGATTCTCCATCGCCGGAGTCTCTATCTGCGCATAACCGAAAGTCCTGAAGACCTTCTTTATGGTGTCAAAGATATAATTTCTTTCAGCCATGTTCCGCTGACCGAAATCACGTGTTCCCTTAGGGATAGACGGTTTCTGACTCATAATCGTTATTTCTCCACTTTATCGGCCTTGTAGCCAAGTTTTTTGATGGCGTCCGCAAGTGTCTTCTCATCGGTCTTGCGCTTGTCATACTTGATCTTGATTGTCTGATCCTTGAGAGAGACCTTCAAGTCCTTGACACCCTTGATGAACGCCAGATTCTCATTGAGCTTGTTCACACACTTGTCACAGTGCATGTTCGTAGCGAAAACCACCTCACCGACATTCTTGTCAGCGGGCTTCTCCGTGACAAAACCCTCAAAAAGTGCAGCCTTAGCCGCGACAAAAGGCGCAGCCAGCATCATGGCCGCGACCGCCATCAACAATATTCTTTTCATAACCCTTAAAATTACAGCGCACCAGTCCACGCCAAGGTTCATCATGCAAAGATAATGATTTAATCGTTCTTTGTAGCCCTCCAGAGCGTCAATCTCACGCCAAGATTGATCCGACGCCCCATAATCGGCCCCCAGACACAACTGGCGTCGAATCCCGGAGTCCATGGAGACCACTCCCCGGCAGCATTCCTATCCCCCACCAGCACGTGCTTCTGGGTGAAATCCGTGATATTCTCCACTCCTGCATAGATGTCAAATCCTCGGAACCGTCTGGTAATCTGTGCGTAAAGCAAAGGATAGACCGGAGTGCGCCCGTCAGCGTAAAGCAATGAACCATCCCCATCCCTCAAATCCTTCATAAAATCATAAACCCTCGCCGAGCCGTTAACAGAAGCCGTGAAATCGAATATCCACCTGCTCAGATTGGTCTTGTACTGGAGGTTCAGCACTCCTTTGAAGCGGCTGAGCATCGGCTTCTCCACCAATTCGCCACCATAATTCTCCTGACGCGCGTTAGTATAGCGCCCGGTCAAGGCCACGGTGAAACGGTCAAACGGCTCGACATTGAAATCCACCTGCCAGTTGTCTGAATATGAGCACCTTCCATCTGAATCAAAGAACCAGATCTCACGTCCGCCGTTCACATCGACCCCCGGCACCTCATAATCCACCATCGACTGACGCACGAACTGAGTGCGGAAATAATCAAAACTGATGTAAGTCTTGGAAGGATCCACCCCGAACGGCAAGTAGAAAGTCACATTCCCTCCGAATGTCCACGAATCCTCCAGCAACCGCTCCATACAATCCCCTTTGAGCCAACTATGAGTGGACATCACACCGATGTTGTCAGCGACCGGATCGGCATACCTCAATCCCCTGCCGCCGTTCGCCCTCGCGACGAGCCACTCCGCCGGTGAATATTTCAAAGTCACCCTCGGAGCCACCTTGAACCCGTTTCCCTTGTACCAATCGGCGCTCACTCCCACAATTGATGTGAATATGTCCCCGGCGTGGAAGGTATATTCCCCGTAAGCTCCTCCGAAGAAATGATCCGCTATCCCTGAATATGGACGCAGAATATTCCCGTCTGTCATATTCCACAGGCCATAGTCCAGTTTTGAGACGGCCTCGTCGATGTGGTCGAACGTGCCGGAAAGGCCGACAGTGAAGTCGTGGGACTCATTCAACATATTCCTGTAAAGGAGGTTGACAAAACCTGATTGCTGGCTCGCAAGGTAGGATGACGCGCCGAACCATGAGTCGCTTTTCTGCCACGACCAGTCAGCGATGGCGGCTATGCTGGATGAGCCGTCCTCACGAAGAGGTTTGCCGACCTTCAGGTAGGCGTTCAGGAGACTGTTGGTGATGTCGGTGCCCCAAGGGGTGACGGAGAGTGATTCCTTGATGGAGGTCACTTCGGCGGTTGGTGAGTCCTGTCGAATCACAGATCCGCGGGCCGGAGCGGCCACTTCGACAGGCTCGGTGACCAATGAGTGTAACCGGTCTTTATCGTAGCCGTCCATTCCACCCTGACGCCGGTCACGGACAGCCTTCACGCCCCATCGCACCTGAAGTTCCGGCGTGTAGTAAAGCCACCTGTTCGCCACATTGAACTGCAACATCCTGGGATCGTCCCGGAAACCGTCGTGATTCATGTCGTAAGTCTTGAAGTTACCGCTCACATGCCCCAAAAGAATCGTGTATATTGTCGGACTGAGCCGCCAAGCTGATGTCGCGTTGAAATCCGCCTTCGTGTCGCTCATCATGGAAGCCTGGATGAAAAGAGGCTTCTCCTCGGTCGGCTTCTTGTGCTCAAGGTTGATCTGCCCGGTCATCGACTCCAGGCCGTTGATCACGGAGGGAGAGCCCTTCGCGATCTGAATGCTCTCCAGCCACGGCCCCGGAACGTAAGACAATCCATAAGGAGCGGTGATTCCCCTCATCACCGGGCGGTTCTCGTCCAACATCTGTGTGTATGTCCCGGAAAGCCCCAGAAGCCTTATCTGACGCGCCCCGGTGACAGCGTCAGAATAGCCCACAGTCACGCTGGCCGAGTTCTCAAAACTCTCCGCCAGATTGCAACAGGCCATCTTTTGAAGTCCTGAGGCGGAGATGAGCTCCGTTCTCAATGTCTTACCTCTTGAAATGCTGTTCTCCTGATGCCCGACAAAAACAGTAGCGCTCAGACTGTCTTTCCTGTCTTTATAAATAGAGGTAGTGTCCACCGACTGAGCCTGAAGCCCGGTGCACAGAACCATGAATATTCCTGCGACTATGAACTTTTTCATACCATAACCTCTGAGGAGGACCAATCGCCTCCAATATAATAACACACTCATGCAAAGATAACCCAAGACGATCAAAAATCCAATCTGTTCACTACGTTATTTGCCGGAACATTTCATTGCATGAATCCACAATCATTATTTGCGGCTGACGCATAAGACCGGAAGGATGAATATAACGGCAAGGATCGAGAATAGCATGCCGGAGATGGTGCCGACGGCAAAGTCGAACCAGAACACTTCCTCCGGGCCGTCTGTCAGGAACGGCAGGAGGCCGAGGATGGTGGAGACTATGGTGAGGGTGATCGGGTTGATCTTTCGGGAATAGGCCTTGACGTAGAGACGGATGCTGGACGCTTCGGCAGGTTGATGAGATTGTCGTACCACATTTAGCGGCCCTTCGACAGGCTCAGGGACCGGTTGTGTACGTTCACCGAGGAGGGACTGGTAGGTGGTGATGAGGTAGATGCCGGCGTTGACGACTATGCCGCTGAGCATCACGAAGGCGGCGAAACCGCCCTGATCGAAGGAGAAGTCCGATAGGCCGAAGGCAAGGAAGAGGCCGATGAAAGAGACCGGAACCATGAAGATCACGGCGAGCGGGTAACGGAACGACTCGAATGTCATCGCAAGCATCACGTACATCACCGCAAGAATCAAAAACAGCAGCCAGGCGTACTGCTGCTTGGCGGTGTCGAACCAGCCCCAGCCCGGAACCTCGGCCTTGAAACCGATCGGGAGTACCTCATCGTTCATATACTTCACAGCCTTTTGGGACAGGGAACGGCTGAGTTCCCAACTACCGATGAAGTCGTAGCATACAACAAGCTCGTAGGACTGGTTGCTCTTTCTGATTGTCAGACCTGTCCGCTGCTTGTCGATGCCCCCGACACTCGAAAGCGTCATTTTCTTCTGACCGACATCTATCGGAGAGTTAAGAACGTGCCAGAGATCGTATCTGTCCAGATCCGAGGAACGGAGGACAACATCGACGGCTCCACCATCATATTCAGAAGTCCCGATCCTCCGTTCGTACAGCAAGGAACCCAATGCATTGTAGTAGGCATAAGGATTGATGTCGGCGAGCGTCATCCGCCCAAAATCATAATCCAGCACAAACTCAATCGAAGGGCGGCCGTTCCAACCTCCCGACCAGATCTCCGCGCCCTGGACACGGCGGTTTGTGGAGAGATAGGCCATCAGTTTCTCTGCGTAGCGGCTGAGTTCCTGATAGTTATAGCCTTTCAGCGAGATGCGGTTGCTCTTGGAGGACGAGACGATGTTGTTGTTGAAATTATTGTCGTCTATTCCGGAGACCCTCCAGTTCGCCCCGCCGAAATTGATCGCCATCCTCGTGACCTCGGACTTGAGCACGGAAGGGAAACCGGAGTTCTCGAACTCAGGCTTGAACTCCACCGAAATCTCGGCGTTGTCGTAGGAATATATCGACGTGGTGAATACGGAGATCTCATCGAACTTCGACAGATAATTCTCCATCGCCCTCACGACATCATTCAACTGGTTCACGGTACAGCCTTCAAGCATGCCGGCATTGATGATCAGGCGTTTCTTTTCAGGCTCCCGGTAGAAATTGGAGCGGTTCAAGGATTTGTAAAACAGACCGAAGGAGGAACTGGCTATCTTGTCTATCAACTGACGGTTCCTGTCGTAAGGTTTCCAGGTGACAATCTTGTCCAGAAATCTGTCGAACCTGTCCGCCTTGTCCTTGTCATAATCAGACAGACGGGTAGGGAGCAGACAGAGCGGGATTCCAAACGCCACGATGAACAAAAGGACATACACCCAACGATGCCTCACCCCCCAGCCGATGTAGGAAGCGTAGAACCTGTTCCAACGCAGGATCCGGCGGAGCTTCCTTGGGGAACGCCCAGACTTGCCACCCGACATTCTTACAGGAATATATTCCATCAGCGACGGGATGAACAGGTAGGAGATGATCAGCGACAGTCCCAAGTTAATGACAATCACCCAGATGAAGTCCACGAGGTTGGCTTTTTCCTTTTCAGGAAGCAGAAGGACCATCATCAATGCGCCGACAGTCGTGGCCGCGGCCGAAAGGATGGACGGGAAAGCCTTCCGGTCTTTGAAATGGGCGTAGTGGTCGATCATCACGATCGAGGTGTCGATGATTATTCCGAGAGAGACCGTGATTCCGGCAAGGGTGTAGATGTGGATCTGAAGACCTGCCAAACTGTAGATCATCAAGGCGGTCAACACATTGACCGTCAAAGTGAAGACAATGATCAGCATATACCGCCACGACCTGTTGATCAAGAACACGAACATCAACAGAATCAAGATGCAGAGGGCGGTACGGACATAGATTTTGCTGAGTTCCTCGCTGACATACTCAGAGGAATCGTAGGCGATGCCGGCGGTGATTTCCGAAGGGAAGCCTTTCTGAAGCTCCGCCATCCTTTCCTTGACGGCGGAAGCGACAGTCAACAGGTTGGCCGAAGAAGCTATCTCCACCGTCAAAGTAATGGTGTTCAAACCGTTGACACGATAGTAACTTGACGGCACCGCTTCCTCATAGCGCCACTGGGCAACGTCCCCGATGTGAATCACACGGCCTTTGAAATTACCTACGGGAATCGATCCGAAATCCTTGTCCGAGGCTTCTTTAAGACGCACCGTCATCAATCCTTCAGAGGTTTCCGTCATTCCGAGGATTTCCTCACGGTAATATGAATTGAAGGCCGATGCGATCTCATCGGCGGTGACTCCTACGGACTGGATCTTGTCGGCGTCGAACGTGATCACCCACTGGAAAGGAACACCGCCGTCCACATTGACCTTGTCCACTCCCGGGATGGCGGCCAAATGGCTGAGGACGTGTTCCTTGACATATTTGGAAATCTCCCGGGAAGGGATCCCGCCCTTGACGAGATAGGATATCCGCGAGACCCGTCCGCCGCCAGACAAGGATATTCCCGGATAGGAGACCTCATCAGGAAGGCTTGGGTAAACGTTCCTGATCGCCGAGGCGACCTCGAAGCGCGCCGCGTCCATGTCCGAGCCTTTGCGGAACTTGACAGAAACGGAGCCTGAACCTTTACGTGAAACAGAGGAAATGTCTGTGACATCGCGTATCCCCGCCAAGACTCCTTCAATCTTGGATGTCGCCTCGCTTTCAATGATTTCCGCAGAGGCGTTGGGATAATAAAAAGATACATAGACCGTACGGCCTTCCGTCATCGGTGTGTACTGGATGTTCAGACGCGGCAACGCCGCCAGCCCGACAAGGGACAGCGCCACCATAATCAGAACGACCGAAAATGGAGAAAGTCTATTTTTTCTTTCTTCCATTGTAGATCGAATAATACAACGCCGGCACGACGAACAGGCTGACAAGGGTTCCGACAAGCATTCCCGCGATGATCACCAGAGACATCGGGTACTGGAGGTCCGCGCCCATGCTACCCCTTGACAGGAATGGACAGACAGCCAAAATGGTTGTCAATGAAGTCATTATGATTGCTTTCACTCTAAGCGATGAAGCGTCGATGACCGCGCGTTCAAGGCTTTCCCCGGCTTTGCGCATCCGGTTGATCGTGTCAATTTTCAGGATGGAATCGTTTATGACGATGCCGGTGATGACAATCAGGCCGATCATCGACATCAGGTTGATGCTGACCCCGAAAATCCATAGAACCAGCAAGGCGACAGAGACATCCACGACAATCTCCGAAAGGATGATCAGCGGCTGGACCAGAGACTCGAACTGGGAGGCCAGAATCAGATAGAGCAGGATTATGGCGACCAGCATTATGATGATCATCTCATCGATCATCTTGCTGTTGGAGAACCAGGAACCAGAATAGCCGACCTCGAAGTCACCATTCTTTCGCACGACGTCACTCACCGCGGCCATCACATGTTTCACGTCCTTCGACGGAACATCGAGAGCCAAAGGGTAGTAATTGTCCTCCGGGCCTGCGACCAAAGTTTTCAAATCCTCGGCAAAGGTTTGCCGCATAAGATTTGAAACCGGAATCCGGGATGTCTCCCCGTCAAGGCCTTTCTTTTCGATGAAAGTGCCATGCAGGATCTCCGAAAGTCCGGCGGCGTTGGAGCCTGTCACGACCGGAACAGTGCTGGTTCCCTGGACAATGTTGAACAGACGGTTCTCATTGAGCGAGTTCCTCAGAATCGACACAAGTTCCGAATAACCGACATCATAAAGCGCAAGCAAGTCAGGATCAGCGACAAACAGAGCGTCAGTCTTTACCGGAGGATCCGCCACGGTCACTCCAGGCAACGTTTCCCTGACCTCGGAGAGCATATTCCTCAACGGTTCGACCTCAACCTCCCTGTTCCTCACTGGGCGAAGGCGCGCCACGAGCGGAGCCTCGTTCCGGGCGAAAACCATGTCGAAGATATTCCCTGAAGCTTCGAATGAATATACCGCTTCCGGATATTCATTCTCCATCTCATCCTTCAATTCGCCCAGCACCTTTTTCAATGTGCCGGCATCTTTGCAATTGACGTAGATGGACGCTTCGGAAATTCCTTGGTCACCACTATGACTCAGAATGAATTGCTGAGAACCGACAAGAGCCGTCATCTGCTCCACGCTTCCGGTCAGTTTTTTCTCTAAATCCCTGATCCGCTCCGTGTTACGTTCAATGGAAATGTGTTCGTTCCAGTCAATCTTCATTATCGCGTCCGTCTGGGTCATCTCCGGCAGACGGGATTTCGGCATCTCCAGGAAACAGAACACCAGCCCGACGGTCGAGACGGCAAGAAGGCCCCAGGCGACCGGCCTGTGCCGGATGAACCATTCCATAAGTTTGTCGTCCCAGCGGCGGATCGGTTCGTCAAAGTTGATTTTCTCCAAAAGCGGACTCGGACGGAAACCATCCGAACCCTTGAACCACCAGTAATAATAGACCGGAATCACAAGGATGGTCACGATGTAGGAGGTCAGCAGCACGATGGCCACCGACATAGCCTGATCGTAGAACATCGCCCCGGCGATGCCGCTCATGAATATCAACGGAATGAACACCGCGCAGGTTGTCAGCACGGAGCTGAGCATCGCTCCCCTCACCTCTTTCGTGCCCTCAAGGACAGCGGAGCGCAGGTGCCCTTCACGTTGCCAGCGGCCGGTTATATTATCGACAAGGATGACCGTGTTGTCAGTCATCATTCCGACTCCGAGAAGCAGACCGGAGAGGGATATAATATTCAGGGTCAATCCGATGGCATAGAAGCAGAGCATCGAGAATATCAGCGCCACCGGCATCGTCAGGATCACCAGCACCGGAGAGCGGAAGTCCCTCATGAAGAGGAATATGATGACGCTCGCCAGAAGGAGGGCGACCACGATGTTCTGTAGCAGGTTGTTGATGGTATATTCAAGAAGCTGGGTCTGGTCTCTCGTGATCTCGAAGCTCAACTGAGGGTAGTCGTTCCGGAAACTGTCCATCAGACCGTTCATGGCCGACTTCAGGTCCGACATCTTCGCCTCGCTCTGCTTGATGACGGCAAGACACACGGCATCCTCTCCGTTCGAGCGGACGAGGCCGGTTCGTTTTGCCGGGTGGACGACGACCTTGGCGACGTCCTTTATCTGAAGAAGGCGGCCTTCCTTCTTGAACCAGAGGTTGGCGATGTCTTCACTGGAGGAAGCCCGGGAATCGAATTTGACATTGTAGCGGTACTCTCCGTCACGGATTGTGAGACTGCCAAGGCGGATGTTGGAACTCTTGACACAACTCTCGAACTCATTCATTGTCATCCCTGCCTGGAGTAGCTTGGACTCATCCGGAATTATGAGAATCTCGTCACTAACAAGGCCGCTGACATCGACCATGGCGACTTCGGAGAGTTGTTCGATGCGTTTGCTGATCACGTCACGTGCGAAGCGGCTCATCTGGGAGAAGGACTCGGTTACGGGGAACAAGTCCGATTGGGCCTCAGGCTCGGTGCGCTTCGACGGGCTCAGCGACCGATTCTGAGGCGGTCCCTGAGCTTGTGGTTCGACAGGCTCAGCGACCGAAGAAGTAATATTCACAAAAAATGCCGGAATGTCCGTGGCGCTGGCCTTCAAGACCTTAGGCCGGGCGATGTCGCCAAGGCTGGACATGGACCGGTCAATCTTCTCGTTGACCTCAATGAAAAGATAATCGATGTCCGAACCGTGGTTGAACGTAAGCCGGATCGTCCCGCTGCCGTCCTTCGCCTCGCTGACGATGTCCTCAAGCCCGTTGATCTGGATAAGCTGCTGGCGCAGAGGCTTCAGCACACTCTCGTCCATCTCTCTGGCCGAAAGTTCCGAGGACGTGGCCTGCACGGTTATGTACGGGATGTCCACATCCGGAACCAACGACACTGGCAGCAGACGTATGCTGACAATGCCCAGAACAACGATGACAAGGGTTATCATCGTCACGGTTATCGGTCTGTCTATCAGATGTTTCAGCATTGCCTACCTTTTTACCAGCACATCAGAGTTGTCCGCCAGATTGAGATTGCCGGAGACAATCACCTGGTCGCCTTCGTTCAGTTCGGCGTTCCTGTCCTTGTTGGCCTCGACCACGTAGGACTCACCATTGGAATAAAGTATCGTGACATAAGTCCAATGTGCCTTGCCGTCATCCGTGCAGGTGAACAGCACGTCCAGATTGTCCCTGATCACCACCGCGCTGCGAGGCACGACAAGCTGTCCCGGAATCATCCTCTCCACGATCACACGGACGTTCATTCCATCGATCAGCGAGCCGTCGTTCCGGACCTGCGCCGTGACGGAGATCTGCCCCTTCTCATCCACAAGCGGATTGATGGCGGTGATTTTTCCGGAATATTCCTTGGTCTCGTCAGCGAACGGGCGTACCTTCACCGGCAGACCGACGGAGAGGAATGAATATTCCGACTCCATCACCGAGAAATCCACCTCCAGCACACTGTCGTCCACAATCGTGCAGAATGTCCCGGACGGACTCTGGTCGAACGGCTTCTGCTTGATGTCAGCGACACGCCCGGAGAACGGGGCATGGAGAACCGTTCCGGCGATCTCGTAGGACGAGCGCGCGAAATCGTTCTTGGCGGCGGAATAGCCGGATTTCATCTTCGCCATGGCCAAAAGGTCGGCGGGGACCGAGGTGGTGTCCCCGGCGGAATATCCCTGTCCCACAAGATAGTCATACAAATCCAGCTCGGCCTTCTGGAGCGAAAGCCGGGAGGATTCCTGCGACAGTTTCAAGTCGGGACGGTCAACGGTGGCGATGACGGCACCTGAGGAGACATATTCACCATTCCGGACGTTTATCGCCGCGATTTTTCCGGTTGTCCTGAACTGCAGCGCGCTTTTACGACTGGCGACAAGTTTTCCGTTGGACAAGAGTTGACGGGCGAAATCCTTCCTTTCCAATTTCACGACAGTGACTTCGTTTATCTGAGGGGTGTAGGTCAGTTTCCCGTCCTTCGTCTCCTCCGTCTTTTTGTTTCCTCCGCAGGCAACGGCCATCATGACGAGGCCGAAGGCAAAAAGGGACGCAAGTATATTCTTTCTCATATTCATTGATTCTGAATCATTCAACCATTTCCTTGACGTTGACGTCGATGTCTTTTCCCGTGATGAAATCGTAGAGGGCGTACTTCCGGAGGGTGTAGTAGTAGGTCCAGAAGTTGGAGTAGTCGGTGATGTATTTGGCCATCGCTGACTCGTTGTCGTTCTGGGCGTTGGTGAGGTCGGTCACCGTGGCCGAGCCGCGCCTGAACTTGTCCATCATCAGCTCGTACCTTTCGGAGGCTATCTCCATCGCCTTGCGGGAAGCCATGCACTGCTGACGCTGGTTGTTGAACTGGCCGACGGCGGTGAATATCTTCCTGCGGTAGTCGTTCTCGCTCTGGATGTTCTGCGCCTTGACGACCTCCTCGGCGGCCTTGGCCTTCTGCACCTTTCCCTTGCCAAGCCCCCAATCGAAGATCGGCACGCTGAAAGTCAAGCCGACAACCTCCTGGTTCAGAAGATCCTTATAGACATCCGGCAGGCCATTGCCGGTCTGGGACAGGCCGAAGCGGGCGTTAAGGCTCATCGAGATGCCCCTGTCCGCCTTGGCCTTCGCCACATTCGAGGCGGCGTTCAATTCATTTATCTGATTGTCAAGGGAGAACGTCGAGTTTTTCAGTGCCTTTTCCATCACCAGACCGTAGTCCATCAGAATGTCCGGCAGGGCATCGTCCACCACCGGTTCCACCTCCACGGACTCATCATAGCCCAGAATCGAGTTAAGGTACATCTGCGCCTGACGCACGTTGACAAGGCACTCTCCGATCGAGATGCTGTCGTTCAAGGCACGGAGTTCCAGTTGGAGATATTCAGCCTTTGTGACGCTTCCGAGTTTCATCCTTTCCGCGGCCACGGAGCGCATCTTCTCAGTGTTCTCATAGTTGGCCTTCGCGGACTCCTGGTTCTTGAGCGCCCGGACAAGCGAGAAATATGCCGACACAGCGTTGATCGTGACCTGCTCCATCGACTCGACGTAGCGGCGGCGGCCACGCTCATATTCCTTAGGCTCAATGAGTTTGTCCCATTTGAACTGGTTGTAGGAGAAAAGCGGCTGGACGTAGCGGACCGTGACAGGCTGGGAGTACCACGTCAGTTTCTTGTTGAGTCCGAACTGGTCGATGCGGGAAAGGTCTGAATAGACGAACAGCCGACCGCCGGTGAAGGTGACATTCTGGGCTATCTGAAGCCCGAGGCTATTCTGAAGATTGTAGGTGCTGGCGTAGCGGAAGGAGCCGTCCTCGTAGCTTTGCAGCAGGGTGAGCGACCGGTCGAAGTTCATCAGGTCACCGTACAGGATGAGCGAAGGCAGGCGGCTCGCCTGATAGGAGCGGTACGCCCAGTAAGTCGAGACAAAAGCGTGCTTCGCCTCCAACGCCGCCACCGACTGGCTCCGCGCCGTCCCGATCGCCTCCGAAAGCGACATCCGCCGCTGCGCCCCGAGAGGCCCGGCCCCAAAGAGAAAAATGAATATGCCGACCGCGGCAGTGGTTATTCTATGGTTAAGGTTCATTGTAGCCTAACATTTTTTAGTGCTTGCTAATTTACTGAATATTTTCCGTTATCCGCCTTTATGATTATAGATTTCGTTCACCGGATCACGATTCCGACAATGTACTCCTCGGGCACAAGGCCGAAATAGCGGCTGTCGCGGGAGTCCAGAACGTTGTCGCCGCCGAGGAAATACCAATTGTGTTTGAAGGTATATTCACTCAGGATCTTGCCATCCAAAAACACTCGCCCCTGACCGTCAATTGTCGGCATAAATCCGGTTTCGTATTTGATCAACTTCCGGTACCAAAGAAAATCCGATCTCCCGACCGTGACCTTATCGCCTGTTCCAGGAACGTATGCAGGACCGAAATTCTTAATGTTCCATCCATTCATCGCATAATAACACCCTTTAATCTTCATAAGCGAACTGTCCGAAAGATTATGAAGCCTATATTGAAACTCACTCTCACCGACAATCCGCCCCTCCTCGTCACGGTAAAAGCCGTCCTTTATCCGGACCGAGTCTCCAGGCGCCCCTAGACACCGCTTGGCATAGACATAATTGATCTTAAAACCAATCGTATCTTTACTGCAGACGAACGGATAATTGAATATCACGATATCGCCTACGGACAATTTCCTAAGTCCCGGCATCCTGAAAGAAGACAATTTGGTACTTGAGAAGTCATAGTTTCTGTAGATTCTGGCTCCCATCAAACGGTTCACGATACTTATGCTGCAATTTATTTCAGCTTGTACAACGCCAAAATCGGATTCGACTCTTCCGACACATCCGGAACCAATGTCCGCAATTCGTCGTAATAAATCGGGTTGTGCTTACTTGGATAAATAGGATATACCAATTCTTCGTTGGCTGTCACACACAAGAGAGACGAAAAATCCACAAGCAAATCCGAAACATTCAAGTAAGAGAATACCTCAACCGCTGATGTCTTAAGGTCTAAAACACCATAATAGGCGGTGACATATTTATCCTGGACGGTCGACGAAAACCGGAAAAAGCAATACTTGTCAGACAGCCGGATATTATTCAAACCTCCCAAATAAGTGCCTGAACCAACTAAAGTCTCATATTCCTCGCGGGACATATTCATTATTTTTGAATATGGCAATGTCCGCTCTCCGAAATCAAATTCAATGTAAGGACGCACCTCCGTTCCCTCCAATGAATACAGGACGTTAGATAGAGGGAAGTAGAAATATTCCTTCCCGGCCCAAGAGGTGAAGCCTGAAGTCAAAGACACCGGGAAAGGCTCCTTTGTCGGGAAAAAGCCTTTCACAAGGTGATCCATTTCTTCATTGACAAGAATAAGGCTGTTATTGTCCGGATTCTTAAGGTAGGAGTAATAAAGCCAGAAGCCATTCCTTGTCCTTGCGAAGACGTTCGAGTTGAAACCTGTCGCAACCTCTTTCAAGAGCTCGCCGGTCAGGTCATATTCAAGCATCACCTGCTTGACCCTATCCCAAATCCAGACCGTTCCGTTTTCTTTGTCAAAGCACATATCATCAAGCGAGACATATTCTTTTGGTCCATTGCCCAGACACCCGATCCTGCGGATAAACTTGCCATCAGTCCCAAACAGCCAGACAGCGCGCATCCGTTTGTCCAGAATCACTATGTGGTTGTCGTCCATCTCAAGTTTGTCAATCTCGCCAACGAGTGCGTCGCCGACAGTCTCAAGGGGAATGACTTTCTCGAGATCAGCAATTTGACAGGCATCGAAATATTTATCTGATTCCGAGACATCGACTTTAACTACAATTTCAGCAGGAGTCACAGCCTTTTGTCCGCCTTCCCTACAGGATGGTAGCAAAACGGTCAAAAAGAGAATCGCAGATAGTACCTTTAATACGTTCAACCTCATATAAAGACTATTATATAAAAAATGTTTTATTTCCGACTGCAAAGTTCGGGAGAAAGATCGGTTATACAATGAAAAATAGTTTCACTCTCTCAAAATATAACGCACTAATTTTTAATCTGTTACAAATAAATTAAAATTAACTTTCTCATTTTATACAGATTAAGTTTCTAAATATCAATATCTTAATTAAAAGCAGACAACACATCAAAATTAATAAGACACGAACAATCAGGCAATTATATCAATCACGATATAAATTCTGAGAAAAGAGCCTTGTTTTCGCCGTCCAGCTTTGAAATTTTTTCTTTAATGATGTAACGCTTTGTGTAAACAGTGTTCACATTATAGCCCATCATTCTGGCTATGGTTTTGGTGTCAAAGCCAAGGATCAGGAAGGAGATGAAACGGAAATCCTTCTCGGTGGCATCCGGTATCGCCGCCCTTAGCTTTGTCATTATGCCATCGAGATTGTCATCAAGCATAGACTCAAGATCCTTTTGGTTCGGCTCATCCAATATCGCAAGAATCTTTTTGACTTCAGCATAAATCTTATCCTTTCCGTTTCTGGAAGCATTGGGAGATTCCAGATACTGTCGACACAAGACATTCAATTGGGCGTACCGCCGTTTGTTCGCCTGGACATATTTCGCTCTCAATCCCATCAACACCTGTTCCTTTTCGGCTGCGCTCGAAAGTTTCTCCGACAAGGTCTGTATATTCTTTTCAGCCAATTCATTAGCTGAGGCCAGCGAATCTATGGAGCGCAAATGCTCCTTCTCACTTAGTAGAGCCTCGTTAAGTCTTTGACTCACTTCGTCATTAATGAATGACATCTCCTCCACCTGACGCTGCCATATTTTCTTACGTTTTGAATAAATGCCCAAGCCAGACGCCACCATCATCACGGCAATAAGGAAGATCATCCATTTCACCTGACGCTGGAGCCTTCTGTCCTTATCCAGCAACAAGGACTTGTTCTCATAATAATCCGACTGCGCCAACGCCACTGATTGGCCAACCGTTTCCAAGACCTCTGAATTTTGATCATTTAGAGACTGTTCAAGATATGTCAAAGCAGTTTTGTAGTCTGCGCGATGCTTTGATATCCTATACTTCCAGATCTTTAAAATGGTCGAACTGCTGTCCACATTCTCCAACTGTCGGATCAAATCATTTGCAGTATCGTAATCTCCAATAATTTCAGAAGCATAGGCATAGACGCAATAGTCGTTGAGGGAAGGCGTTCCACCAAATTCTCCTGTAGCCTTCCTGAACAAGTCAATTGATTCGTGAGGGTCAGAACCAGGTTTGAAGATGTTGTTCCACGCAAGGTTCAATAATTGCCTCGCATAAATGGAGGTGTCACGGATTGGTTGTGAGAAGAAAATAGAATAAAGACTGTCAGCCTTCGCCCAGTCCCGAATGTTCGAATAGCGATTAGCCAACAATCCAGTAGTGTTCCACAGCCTGAAAGAGTCCTTGGCCTGGGCAAAATAATCACAAGCCTCCATACAATATAAAATGCTCTCAGAATTATTATTGTTCCACAAATAGACATCAGAAATAGAGGAACTGATGATTCCCTTGAATACAAGATTGTCCGAGTGGAAGGAATACTCCTTCGCACGGAGATAACTCGCTATCGCGGATTCAGGATCTCCTGTGTCATACTGCGCCGTCCCAAGATAGAAATACATCTTCATCCTGTCATCATTGGAACCGTGGCGCTCATAATAGCTCGCAGCAGGTTTGATGATACGCAGATCAGGGATATCTCTATGATTTCTGGCCAACGCCATAGTGTACAGCAACGAGTACCTCGCACGCTGCGCCCTGGTCTTAAGGCTCAACGTGTCAATCGATTCCAATACAGCCAGCGCACTGTCAGGTCTCGTCCACATAACGGCATCCGCCGTGTCCATAATCCGCTTGGCCTCTTTGCTCGCACAGGAAGAGACAAATACTATGATGGCGACCACCGCAATTGTTCTAATGACTATCTCTAATGATCTCATGTCACAGATAACGGCCCATTAAGGGGCCGTTTACACCATAAAGATAACAATTATTTCAGACAAGGCATCGAATTATCCGAGAATCTTGTTTTCTTCCACCACTCAAAGATTAAGTCACACATTTTGAATAACGACTCCGACGATGTATTCCACCGAGGCAACACCGTGAAGAGCTCATCCCCACTTTTAAGCTTACGTTCTTCCATAACAAGTTTTTGATTCATAATGGACCTGAAACACTATAACAGAAGATGATGAACCAGACTCACTTGACTAGGGTCTATCATTTGTTGTTCCGGACGATGCCGGATAAGAGAGTGGCAAACTCACGAATATCTCCATCGACACTGGCTTTCTCAATGGCTGCCATATAGTCGTCTATGATGTCTTTGGAGATGATTGTCCAGCGGTAGCCACCGGAGGCGAGCATAGCATTCATAAGGAAACGCCCCATTCGTCCGTTTCCGTCCATATATGGGTGTATGAACGTGAAAATGAAGTGTCCCAGAACGGCACGGGTCCAAGCGTCTGGCTCATTTTTAAGCAGATTAAAAAGTACAGGCATCGCATCCCTGACGGCCTCGGGACTAAGAGGCGTGTGCTTGGAGTTTCTGATGTACACTTGATTTGATCTGTATCCAGCTATGTCAGAAATTTTGATGATGCCTGCCATAACAGATGGAGCGAACATTTCCTGATACCATCTACGATAGTCTTTCTCGACGATGGCACTGGCTTTTGAACCACCAAGTATCATGCGGATGCTTTTCTTGGTCTGCTGAACCTGTCGCAAGACAGCAAGTGATTGTGCCAGTTTTTCGGATGGTAGAGCCATAATGCCGACGTGTTACAATTTAATTTACGCTGCGAAGCGTACTATAATATTATCGTTGTGTAAGCACAATTACTTTTGTGATGAAAGGAAGAATCTGAATGACATAGCATCATCGTTCCGAGAACAATGACAGCCACCGACAACAACAAGCCAAGGATCCCGAACTCCATTCCCATACGAAGATATTCATTGAACGCATATTCGGGGCATCCGGCGATCCTTACCCTCTCTTGACCGCGCTCCTCTGTCTCAAAATATTCCGCCTGCGCATCACCGTATGCCCCGAGAGCTTTCCCGAATCCGTGCCCTGTCAGCGGTTTGTCCGCTATGGCCCGCAGTTCCATCTCCCAAATGTGGAAACGGCCAAGCGCCGAGTCCTTCTTAAGGCAAAACGCTCCCGCACCGACAACAAAGGCCACAGCTACAACAGACAAAATCAACCATTTATGCGATTTAAAATATGACTTTGATTCCGTATCGATCAAGGCGAAAGCAACAGCAGACACGAGCAGCGCGACAAAACCGGTCCTGCTCATTGATGCGGGCAGGACGACAATGCCCAGACATCCGGAAACAGATGATAACCAAAATAGTATTCTATCATACAGGTTTACGGAATCACGCCACCTCCACGCGGCCGCAAAAACCACGGCTATGCAGACAGCGAGGAACCCGCCATAAGGACCAGAGTTAGCGAAGTCTCCGGTCATAGGGCATATACTGTTATGAGAGACAATGATTCCAAGCAACTGCATAATCCCAAGCACCGACTCGTAGGCAAGCCATAGCGACAGCGCAGAGACGACTATGCGTTCAGCCACCTCTCGCCGACAGACGAACAAGGCCAATGATAAGAGAACTGTAGCCAGAAAAACCACAACACTAATTTACCGCCTGAATCAATCCAACTTGAACCGATATACCATCAGAGAGCCATCCTCTTCGCCACCAATGATTTGAGAATAATAGTATGGAGCGATGTAACCGACGACCTTGAACCCTTTCGGAATCTCACTATCTGACATCAGTTTTCCATCCTTATACACCTGAAGTCCATCGTATTCTGAATCCGCTCCTTTCTTATAAGATCTGAAACATACTCCGGTCTCGTCAATATATTCAATCCAGTAATAGTATCCTTTTTTCGTTATGTTTGTCCTATAGGCATTCATCTCGTCCAAAGAACCGAACCGTTCATAGTCTGTGTCCATATCAACTCCTGAGCGTCCGAACGCAAACTTCGGCTTGCGGTTGTGATCAAATACATAAACCAAGGAGTCTGCGGCGAAGCCAATGTACATATTATCTTGGTTGTCAATGTCAAACATCACAAAATCCATCCCTCTATACTTTGCCTTGTCTTCACTGAACATAGATGGCAGCCCTTGAATCTCTGACTTTAACGCTTTCCCCTCTGTCATATCCACAACGCCTATGTGGCAAACCTTCTTCTCGTAATCAGGACCAAATATAAAATCCGGAATATCTGATACTAGACCTTCATAGAGTTTACCTTTATAGAACCTGGCAATACAGTCCCCTGGAGTTGTGTAGGCAAGGAATTCTGACGGGGCATATTCCTTCTGTTGGTCTTTCACGATAAGGAACCTGTTGACAGCGGTCAAATCTTTTGAGAAGTACTCGAAATCCAGACTTGACCCCGCAATCGCAAGTTCTCCATCATTGGACATGGTGCCAATCATATAATGCTTGATAATAGACTCATTAGAAGCCCTGCCGTTGCCGAGAGCCCTCTTTATCAGACGCCCCTCAGCATCGAACCTATAAAGCCAGCCATAGAATATGTCCAGGCAGCATATTCCTTGACCCTCCTGCGCCCACGAGAAAGACTCACCTGAATAACGGACGGAATCCAACTGAAGCTGTTCCAGCCGCACACTGTTGTAAGCAGGAGCACCATCACTTACAATCCTGCGCATTGAATCATAAACGTTATCACCGTCGGCGCACGAACCCAACAGCAACACTAACGTCAATATGGAAGCTGCCGATGGCAGCCTCCATATACTAAAAAATATTCCTTTCATAACTAAGAAAATGTTAGCATAATCGTATTACATATTACTCTATCTCATTTCCAATATTGTATCTTAATAACCTCTCAGTTTCAATATTGTATGTGTATAAGAATCTGTTGTCCCAGTCAATATCAAATGCCGTAGCAGGTTTAGGAAGCAGCACTTGCATCAATGGAGCTCCAAACCAATCAAAGAATTGCAAACAATTCCCTGCTCTCAGGCAGGCAAAACAGTCATCGTATAGGCGAAGATCCATATACGCATCCTTGAAATCGCCATACGGTAACGTTGATAACTCTTCAATAGTATTAATATTATCTCCAGTTACTATAGATAACTCGAATGCCTTACGCAAAGAGTAAATATTGATGACATCCTGATACATAGATGCCTCAACAACAATATCTTTCTTTTTATCATAAGCGGCAATGGATGACAATAAATTATGCCGATATCCATCGCCTTTACCTTCAAGAAGAATCTCATTCAATGCCTCGATAGAACCATTATAGGTCTCATTTCCTCTTGACCAAAGAAAGCGCTGTTGCCCTTTCTCATCTGAGCGAAGTCTTCGACAATAATAAGAGGAATCATCTATCCTGAAACAACTTTTCAATTCCCTAGGTAACTTTTCAATGTCTTTTATGACCTTCGGCACACTTTGATTAATTGACTGTTCAAGGTCAAAATCATAGAAATGTCCTTCAGGATCATAAATGCCGACAATACCATCAGAAATCACCAAATCTTGCATAAAAGGCGGATTGAGAAACTCATAAGGACCGTTTCCCTTACGAAGAAATGAGCCTAGACAAGTTCCATCTGCTATGTCATAAGCATATATAAATTTTTCAGAGGGTACCGAGAATATTATAGTATCTCCAATTATAGCAATATCAAGGGCTCCTGCTGGGACAAAGTTCAAATCCTCACCGTTCTCAAGCGTAGAAGAACAGGGGAATTCCCTTACAGACTTCACATTCTCGAAAACCGCCAAGGAGATATTCCTTGAAGAACACCCACACAGAGTCACACTTAGCGCAACTAATGTAATAATCCATCTTGTCATTTTTTGCCTATCTAGGTTTACCTAAATTTCTTTCGATTTGTTATTCCCAAATTAAGTAATCTGGCAAGGGACATTCGTTGATAGACTCGGATATACGGTCCAAAAAATACATCTTTCCTTTTGAATGATCAATGTCAAACGATGAAGCAGGGAAAGGCACCAACAGTTCACAGATTGGATCTCCGTTCCAAGAGAAAAACTGAAGTCGGGGCAGTTTTTCTTCTTTATACTGTTCTTCTTCAGTGGCATCATAATACAAGGCAGCAAAATAACTATCATAAGCATTTATATGTACATATTGATCTCTTATCAGATCATCTCTCTCCGCTGCCAACTGTTCAATAGACATCAAATGCTTTCCAATAATGATTGTCCGAGCGAAATCGTCATACAATGAATACAACTGTATTGAATTCTGCTGAAGTCCTGCCTCCACCACAAGTTGACGCTCTGAATCAAATGCCACTAATGTTGACAGAACATTAATATCATCTGGATTCTTTACGCTAACCTTATTCAGAAACTTGAGGTGCTCAGGTACGTCATTAACCCCATTCACATTTAATAAAGATCTGATTCTGCTTTTGAAATCATCCGCAGCAGAAGTTATCAAAAACAGGGAATCGTTGCAATAACAAGCACGCGGAATCTCTAGCGGGGCTCTTTCAATAATCAGGTCAAACACCGTATGCTCCTGTTTGAAAGACTCCGATAAATCAATGCGAATCAGATTATTCTGTCCATCAAAAGTATAAGAATAAAGTTTATCACCAAAGGTCCTGAGACCAAGAGCTCCAAAACTTTTAGCACCTCTTAACTCACCGTTCGCCCTTCCCTTTTTTAAGGCGTTACCGATAAAGGCACCATCATCCAAACTATAAGCTGATATATACTTATCCCTATCCGAAGATGAAGCCAACAGCAACAATCTATTTTTGACTGCGATATCTATCACGCCTACAGCTTCTACTGAAAAACTTCTACATTCTGAAAGAGATTCATTTTTAGGAAAATTCTCTACGACAATTCTTTGAGGAAAAGAAACTGTCGTGGTAGATTTATTCTCACAAGAAGTTAATATTACTCCTATAATAGCAATAAATTTGTACCAATATTTCATTTCTTACATATGTCAGGTAATGCCCAAAAAGATGCCTTATGATCGTATTGCATACTGCAATTTCCACAATCTCGGACAGAATAGCCTCCCTTATAAAAATAATCATTATGACAAGTAAGAATGCCTAACGAACTCTCCTCGTTCGACAAAGCCTCTACATTCGCATTAAACAAAACATAAGAATCATTAACGATAAGTTTACTTGTCACAAATAATCCACCAATAAAAAGGATGGAAACAAATGAAATCAAACAATACTTTTTCATATTAGTGCTATTTATACGCTCCCTAATGAGCGATTACCGTACAAAAATAATCATTTTTCTCTTGAGAGCATTCACGCCCTTAAGGGAAATCCAGCAAAGAATCACCACCATTGCAGGCCGCTCCTATGATCGACCGCAAGTCCTCACCCACATCAAATGAGATCCTCTCAGGTCTCTCCTTACGACTTTAGATATTCAATACTGTACTCCCGAATATGGTCTTCCTCATCAACCGTCAATAAGGATCCGGTCTTACTGTCGATGTCATATTTGGTAATATTCGAAGGCAATGGTATTCGGAACAATGGACTGCCTTCCCAGGCATAGCCGTGGATTTCCTTTGTCGTCCCACTCACACGTTCATCGGTGTACATAACAGAGAAGTAACTATCATTCAATGACAAACCTGTATGATAAGTGCATAATTGAGGCGACTGCTTTTCAAGGACACGGATGTCAGGCATAGTCTTTCCATAGCACAATGTGTAACCGCCATCGCCCTCAACAGGATATACCTGAACAAGATTCAACAGACACATCGCCTCAACAATAAGATGACGAGAGCTGTTATAACCAACTATTCCTGAAAACAAATTAATATTATAGCCATCATTATTGCTTATCTGACAGGAGTTTAACTTGAGCATTGGCTGGCTCATACTTTCTGTTCCTTCGACATTCCGGACATAACGTTCCAAACAAGTGCCATTCTGAACCATTCGCTTCATAAAGCAACGGGATCCGTCCAAAGGCAGCGCCGTGAAGAGTTCCTCCCCGCTTTTAAACTCACGTTCTTTTAAAACAAGATCTTTATTCATAATGGACTCTGAAAGATTCACCTCTACAAGACGGTCAGAATACCGGTCCACAAAACGCATCATATATGAGCCAGATTCGTTATCCAGGCTCAGAGAACTTCCGAATAATGGAAATAACAATTCTTTCGGTCCTCGTCCCTTGGTGAAAAAGTCTCCTTTGCGCTCCAGACAATGGCGATCGTACAAGTGAAGCAACCGGTCCGTCCCCAAAGTCGTGACAACCAACAAATAGTCGCAATAACGGGCTCCGATAATCCCCATCAAGTCAAGATCTATTTCCCTTGGCTTGAGTCCGGAAAGAGAAATCTCATAGAAATCACTTTCCTCCACTGTGACAACCTTATCCAACGAAGGGCAGTATGAATCACTACAACCAGTGGCCAATAGTAATATGGCCAACATAATAGCATAAATTGATCTCATTTGTTATTATCAAATTACAAGTTTATTTGAGGCATCTTCTTTACGGCTTTCCATCGCCCCAAGCGCTATTCCCACAAATATCGGAAAAATATTTCCACAAATACCGGTTTTTTTACATCTTTGCATCCAACCACCAGTACTCATACGCAACGTTCACCAAGCCGCAAGATAGCTGCAAGGCAAAGCCTAAAGCAGATAATACAGCGTTCTTAACAAACTACTTATTAAATGGTTAGAACACCATACGGTAACTAATTTCAGCTTGTACAACACCAAAATCGGATTCGAATCTTCCGTCACATCCGGAACCAACTAAAGCCTCATATTCCTCCCGGGACATATTCATTATTTTTGAATATGGCAATGTCCGCTCTCCGAAATCAAATTCAATGTAAGGGCGCGCCTCAGTTCCATCCAATGAATACAGGACGTTTGATTGAGGGAAGTAGAAATATTCCTTCCCGGCCCAAGAGGTGAAGCCAGAGCTTAAAGACACCGGGAAAGGCTCCTTTGCCGGGGAAAAGCCTTTCAAAAGGTGATCCATTTCTTCATTGACAAGAATGAGGCTGTTATTGTCAGGATTCTTAAGGTAGGAATAATAAAGCCAGAAGCCATCCTTTGTCCTTGCGAATCCGCTCGCACCTGGAGTACCAACTCTATCACTGTCAATCGGATGCGATTCCAGGTGCGCATGGTTTCTCACAACCAACCGCGGGTCCGAACTCATATCATATGATAAAACAGAAGAACCAGAGAACCGCTGTCAAGAGCATTCTCGGCATCCTCACCGGCCTTCTGGAAGCCTGTGGAAACGATAAAGTCATACATATCCCTGTCCTCAAGCACACTCACGAAAGAATCGGCATAGCTGCAAACTGGTTCCAGCATACAGTTCCGGCCTCCATTTTCCGGATTGGAGACAAAACCATTTGTGTTTGAGCCATAAAGGCAATAACCGCCACCGGCATCTTTTGTCGTGATGTCACAAAAAAGATAATCTCCGCAAACAATCGGCACAGAGCCCAAATGCGTGAAGCTGTTTATTAGGGACACATCATTCTTGTCTTTACGGGATGCTTTATTCTCGAAATCAATCCCGACTGTTTCAATGATCTCACCATTGCCGCGATCCAGAACATAATATGCGTCGTTGCCGTAGGAGCAGAACAAGATCTTGTCCCTGTAAGTGGAGAAAAAACGACCATAGCCGAAGGCATCTGAGCCTTCTTTTTCGCCATAGCCAAGCATCTGTATTTTGATATTCAAATCATTGTCTGTCACAAACAAGCGATATGGCGGTTGCTCTTTTGACAATTTTCCGCCCGTGGTGACAAACGCGAAAATAAGGTCGCCATTTGACAGCACCTCAACGTCCCAAGCGACTATAGGCATCTCTCTGGATGCTTTATATTCCCCCGTCAACGGATCATAGGCAAGCAACTTCTTGCCGATATTGTCCAAAACGTAAAGGTTATCAGAGTCCACCGTGAAACTTTTGACCTCAAGATATTCACCAGGCCCTCTGCCCTGCCTGTCAAGGACGAAACAAAGCTTGCCGTTCATATCATAGGCCAGAATCTTCCGGGAGCTATAGTCAGCGATATAAATCAGATCATTATAAAAAGCCACCTTATCCACAGAGCCCAGCAACGTGTTGTCTCCCGCCTCCAATGGAAGAAAAGTAACCTCTTTGACATATTCAGGAATATCCGGCCGTATCTGCGACTCCCTGCATTCAATGGTCCTGTCAACCGCACAGTCACTCTTTGTGCCTTTGCACGACACAACCATCAACAGACTTAGTAATATTATTGCCCCTTGTCTCATCATCCAGTTTTCAAGCAGCATATTCAAAATCGTCTTTAGTCGTTGCTAAGTTAGATATAATTCTCGAGAAAAACATTATCTTTGCCGGACAGCCAAAAACGTTTTGTTGTGAACAGACAACTTACCACAATCTTGACCTTGGGCATTTTGGCTTCCATGGCGATCGGATGCACCGGTCATAAGGTGAATGCGGACGGCAATGTGGCCGTGGAGTTCAACAACACCATCAATCCTTTGGCGGAAAACATTTCCTCAATCGAGTTGATACCATTGGAAACAGACAGCGAGCATCTGGTCGGCGGCGTCACAGACCTGACCATCGCCGGGGATTCCTATATCGTGATGGATCTGATCAACAACATATTCCGCTATTCCGCTGACGGAAAATTCCTTGGGCGCATCGGACAGAAAGGCAACGGGTCCGAGGAGTATATTCGAATAAATGACATCCAGTACCGTGACGGAAACCTTTGCGTCTTTTCAACCCCTTCGAAACTTCAAAGATTCTCATTGGACGGGAATATGATCGACTCGAAGATATTCCCGGAAATGGATCTTGGATCAATGTCTTGGCTGACGGATGAAGGCGTGCTGACATATTACGGTTATGGAGCAGGATTCCTATTATGGCCTGCTGAGCGGCGGTGACTGGCATTGGTTCAGCGCTGGCAAACCTGGTCAGGATGTGTTCGCCGGTTCATTCAAGGAGATGAAAGACGGTATCATCTACTGTCTTCTGGAACCAGCCACGATCAGCACGTTCCCGTCCTCCCTCAAGAAACGCCTCAGCAATCCTGAGATCCTGAACAACATAAACGAAGAGGACAACTGCGTCATCGCAAAGCTTTATCTTACGAAATAACAGCCACGTCTGAAACCACTGAAACATGGATGCGATAATTCATTACCGCATCCATGGTGGTTGATGAAAACAATAATGGTTAGTTGGTTATCACGGACTATTCGTCCTCGTAGACATCACCGGTCAGGAACGAGGTTGTGAAGACACGTCCCGACTCCGTGGTAATGTTCATCGTGTAGCAAGAATTGGAAGACACAGGCATCATCATCACCCCTGCGGCACTGCTGCCGGAATATTCATAAGTCTCGCCCGTCGTCATATTGTCCAGCGTGACAAACACGTTTCCAAGGTTAGACTTGAAGGACAGCTCTACCATATTCGTCAAGGTGTGGTAGTAACTGTCTATAGGGCATTGCGCCAAAGAACGGTTCGTGGACGAGGATGGCTTTGTGTTTTCCAGGACGATCAACACAACGAGCGTCTCGTCCTTACTCTTACACGGAGAATACGTTTGACTGATGAAAGTCAGCGCGAGCAGCGCAAATAAAACTTTTCGCATAATTGGTTTTATATTTGGTTTTCGCAAAGGTCGCAAGAAAGAGCATTATTTCAATGAAAAAAAGTATTAACAGCCGCCATCAGTATATTATTAAGACACAATGAATTAAGCCTATGTTAAAGTCAAGAATCTCAACACGTGCGCATATCGGGTTCAATTTCAGACAGTTATACTGGCAGGAAAGAATAATGGATTCCTGAACAAATTAAATATCAGACTTTTACGTTTGTCAACCTATAAAGTCAAGGTAAAAATCCTTGTTCTCAGAGACGATTTCGGAGATCTTGGCCCTCATACGAGCCCGTCTCGCCTCACTGTCCGCACAGGAGAAGAACACTATTGCGGCAACAACCGCCACAACCAGTCTGATGAATATTCTGAATAGTCTCACGACACAGATTAACGCCCTCTAATGAGCGATTACCTCACAAAGGTAATCATTTTACCGCAAAGTTATCCCACCTCTTCACGAGTCTCTGACCTTCGACATTCAAAGGCTTGCACCTTCGCAAGATTTGCAGCAATGATTCCACAAACGTCGGTTTTATATACCCACAATTTCCGGTTTTTACATCTGTGCATCCTACCGTTATAACAGAAAAAGTACGGAAGAAGACCTTTTGCGTACCAAATGTATAATTGGTACAGGAAGAGCATTGCTGGTGTACCAAATAGGCCAAGACATATCATTAGTACAGGAAACGCACTTCTGGTGTACGAACAAGTCCAGGACATCCTGGCAACATTGCACCTGCATCTTTTGCCGTGATGTCACAAATGTGAGGCGATTTATGAAAGAATATCGTGATTGATTATTATGAAAATGCTTAAATTTGCATTTAATTCTCATGAAGAAGAAACCAAAACGTTTTCAGGCTATATGAACACAAAAGAATTCGTCAAATGGGTGCTGGCCGTGCTGTGCGGCCTGTTCATCTGGGGCATCGTGAAGTTCTTCATGTTCTTTATGATGCTCGGCTCAATGATTGCCTCTGCGGCTTCATTCTCCGGAGGCTCCGGCGCCGTTATTCCCAAGGAGGGTGTCCTGCTGATGGACATGTCTAAATTCGAGATCACTGAACAGACTCAGGAAAGCAACCCGCTCACCTCCATCCAAGGCAGAGAGATCGCTTTGGTCGGACTTCACGATGCCGTCAAGGCAATCCACAAAGCCGCCGAGGATCCGGGTGTGCAGTACATCCTCGTAAAGACAGACGGCGCCTCCACCAGCCTTACCAAACTGGAGGAACTCCGCAAGACCCTCACAGATTTCAGGAAGAGCGGCAAGGCAGTGATAGCATATGGTGAGGCGTTCACTTCCGGAAGCTACTACCTCGCGTCAGTGGCCGACAAGATCTACACGACGAGGCATCACGGCGGCAACAACTTTATGTTGGGAATAAGCGGGAGCATGTTGTTTCTCAAGGATCTGCTCGACAAGCTCGGTGTAAACTACCAGCTCATCCGCCACGGCAAGTACAAGAGTGCCGGCGAAATGTACGTCAAGAACGCGCCAAGCCCTGAGAATATGGAGCAGAACCAGGCGATGATCGACTCCATGTGGGAAACGGTGGCCGCGGAGACCGCAGGGAGCAGGGGTGTGAGCGTGGACTCACTCAACTACTTCATCGATCACCTTTCCATAGCCCTTCCTGAAGATATGGTGAGCCACAACCTCGCCGACGAGGTTCTCTCCGTTGAGGAATATAAGGGGAAACTCGCCGACCTGGCCGGCAAGGACAGCTACAAGGATGTGAAATTCATCCCGTTCAGCGACTATGCCGCCGCCAAGGCAACGCCGAACCTGACCGCCAAGAAAAACATCGCCGTCATCTACGCCAACGGGAATATCCTTGAGCAGGACGACCCGAACAACATCAGCGGCGACCGTTTCGCCGGCATCATCGCCAAGGTAAGGGCGGACTCAACCGTCAAGGCTGTCGTGTTCAGGGTCAACTCTCCTGGCGGTACAGTGCTGGCTGCCAGCAAGATCAAGGAAGAGATCGACCTCACCAGAGCAGTCAAGCCGGTCATCGCCTCTTACGGTGACTATGCTGCTTCCGGCGGTTACTGGATCTCCAACAGCTGCGACCACATATTCTCAAACGCGACGACTCTCACCGGTTCGATCGGTGTGTTCTCCGCCATCCCTGAGTTCGGGAAGACCTTGAAGGACATCGCTCACGTCAACATGGTTCCTGTAAAGTCCCACAAGCATTCCGACATGCTTTCGCTGACAAGGCCGTTCGACGCGGAGGAGACCGCCTGGATGCAGGTCTATGTGGATGACATCTACAATAGCTTTGTCAGCATAGTGGCCGGGGGGCGAGACATGACGTTTGATGCGGTGGACAACATCGCGCAAGGTCGCGTCTGGACCGGAGCCGACGCTCTTAAGATCGGCCTCGTGGACGAGATCGGAACTTTGGAGGATGCGATAAGGTATGCGGGTTCCATGGCCGGAGACGCCGAGGTAGAGAACTGGGGCATCGTAAGTTATCCTAAGCCTTTGACGGTGATGGAGCAGTTGCTGCAGCAGTTCGGCAAGACCACAAACCCGGAGGAGGTCATGGCGAACGCGCTGGCCGGAACTCCGCTGGAGGGAGTGGCCAGGAATCTGCTTGACTGGCAGAGAACCTGGGCGAAAGGCCAAGGCGACCTTGTCTTCGCAAGAATGCCGTTCGAGATCGAGATCAGATAAGACGGATCACGGTGACGGAGGAGGTGTCCTTTGTCACCTTCACGGAGTCATCAATGCGATGACCTACCAATGCAAGAACATGAGAGCCTTCGTCAGCGATGACGAGGGCTTTTTTCTTTTCCGTAAGGCTGAACTTCAGGTCAACGAATATGTCGCTGAGTTTCTTGCGGCCTCTCATTCCCAAAGGACGCATCCAGTCACCGTTCTTCCAATGCCTTACCGTGAATGGGAACGGAATTCCGGCCGTGTCGGATTTTGTCTCGCCAGCGACTGTCCTAACATTCCTCACATCGTCAGATAACGAGACGGAGAATTTTACTCCATTCAATGAATATGTTCCTGGACCTTCGATGGTTATGACAGTCGCTTCGATGGCTATGCCAGTCGTTTCGACATGCTCTGCGACCGATGCGGCAGGCTCCGCGAAAGGAGCGGCTCGGTCACTGAGCTTGCCGAAGTGACCGTCCTGACGATTTCCATCCCGATTCCCAATCCTAAAAACACTGATTTCCTTGGCCGAAGTCACGGCAAGATATTCATGGGCAACAAACGTCCTGCCACTGACGGTACCGCCACATTTCAGAACCGAGACAAGATCAGCGACCACGGAGGAAGTGAAGCCGAAAGGCTCCAGAAGACGGAAAAGGACATATTCCCAATCCTTCTTCGATGTAAGTTTCTGACGCTCGATAACAGGAAGGCCATTATCCTCAAGCCGCGCAATCTCCGCCGAGACCGAACGGACATATTCATCCGCCACAGACTGAACCTGAGCGAACCGCTCCATATCCTCGTTCAGGGTAGTCAGAAAAGACGGATTCAGCCTCTCAAAAAGCGGGAACACCTCGTTACGGATGCAGTTGCGCTTGTAGGCGGAATCAGCGTTGGTGCTGTCCTCGTGCCACTGCAAACCGTGCGAGACAGCATATTCATGAATATCCTTCCTCGTAAAACCAAGCAGTGGCCGGATGAGCCGAGCATCCGAACCCGGCAAAAGAGAACTACCGCGCATTCCGGTCATTCCTTTCACCCCGGTGCCACGCAACATATTCAGTATCATCGTCTCCGCATTGTCGTTGGCATTGTGAGCGACAGCCAAAGCGGCAAATCCTCGCTCCCGACAGACCTCCGCGAACCAGGCGTAACGCAGCTCCCTCGCCGCCATCTCGATGCTCACGCCATTCGAAGCGGCATATTCCTTGGTGTCAAAATCTTTCTTTATGAATATCACGCCGTGGCTTTCGGCCCATTCCCTGACAAGAGCCTCATCCGAATCACTCTCTTCTCCCCTCAGATGAAAATTGCAATGAGCCAACGCGAAACGCACCTTGGCGGTGGAATTGAAAAACAGCTCCGCCATACACATCGAGTCAACCCCGCCGCTGACAGCCAAAAGAACCGCCTCTCCATCAGGAAGCAGCCCTTTCAGGATTCTGTCAAAACGTTCCTGCATATTCAGGAATTTTATTTCTTGCTTGCGAACGTGTACGTGAAGCCGAACTGGAGAGCCTGCGCGAACTGCACCCTCCTGCCGGTGTTGCCGTCCTTGTCCGTGACGAGGACAGTGTCATCGTAGATGAGGTTCGTCGTGATGTTCAGCGAGAAGAACTTGTTGAGTTTCCACATCATGCGGGTGTCCCAGTTCACACGGATGTTCTTCGGATTCTTCAGATAGTTTGAGAACAGGAGCAGATGCGTCGAGCCCTCGAAATTGTCATTGATCTTGAGCTTGGCGTCAGCAGTCAACTGCGCACCGAACTCGAAACGGGCGGGCTTGTAATAGTTTCCAGTCGTGTAGTAGATGTTCTTGTCATCCTTGGCGTCCGGATAGACCTCGGTATCCTCGTACTTCTTCTTCCTCCCCATACCATAGTTCTTTCGCAGCTTCTCGCTTCCGACGATTGTGAAGCCTCCTGTGATAGGCGCCATATTGACCGTCAGCCATTTGCTTGGCACCCAGTCAATACCAAGACCGAGATTGACCGTTCCCGGGGAGAAGATGCTGGACTTGAGCACGCGGGCATTCCTCCAGTCCTTGCCGGAAGGTTCCTTGTCCTCCTCCACTGCAGGGGTAGGATAGTTGTAACCGTTGGCGAACTGGCTGAGGAATGTGAACTTGGCGGAGTAGTTCAAGGTTTTTGCGGCCTTGTAGCCCCAAGTGCTCTCGAAAAGGATCCGGTCCTTGTTCTTCTGGATGATCGGCTTGTCAGCGGAGTAAAGGAAACCGTAATCCAGCTGGAGACGGTTGTTCCAATACATCTCGTCCTTCTTCCAGTTGGCGTTGCCGTCGATGTAGGTGCTGAGGGCGTAGTTGTTGTAACCTCCCTTCGCCCAATTGGTGAAACTGCTCTGGACAAAGTTCAGGTTCGTCATCAACGACTTGTTCCAATAGTCCGGTTTCGGAGCCACGACCTTTGTCTCCTCTGTCTGTGTCAGAAGCTTTGCGGCGGCGGCCGCGGCTGACTGGGCGTTTCTCCATGTCGTGTCCGTCTGCGCCGGCGCAGCGAGAGACACGAGAGCGAGAGCCACAGACAGCAACACAGCGCGTCTTATTGATTTCACATTCATAGTCAGTTTATTATATTCATTCAACTTTCGCAAGTAGGCAATTACCTGCTGTAAAGTACATTATCTCACGTTCGAAGGTGATTGCCCACCCTCATCAATTCACGTTACCCCCTCCCTAAATCCCTCCCCTCGGGGGAGGGACTTGCTTTCACTGCAAGCAGTGAAGAAGAGTGGTGTTTCGCAAATGCGAAACTTGAGTTATATTCATTTAATATGAGATGGCAAACACCACCCTCTGCTTTGAAGGTTTGCCGGAGTAGATGTCCTTGCCCTCCTCCTCGCAGACAAAGCTGTCCACAGGGATGCAACGGATCGTGGCCTTTGTCTCGTCCTTGATCTTCTGCTCGGTCTCGGCCGTGCCGTCCCAATGGCAGAGCAGGAACTTGCCTGTGCCGATCTTGGCCTTGAACTCCTCCCAGTCGTCGCACTTCTCAACGTGTGACGCGCGGAAGTCGAACGCCTTCTGGTAGATGGTCTTCTGGATGTCGTCCAGAAGGGCGGCGATTGACTTGTCAAGCCCCTCAAGGGCGACAGTCTGCTTCTCCAGGGTGTCTCTTCTGTGGACCTCGACCGTACCGTTCTCAAGGTCGCGCGGTCCCATAGCCAGACGTACAGGGACTCCCTTGAGCTCCCACTCGGCGAACTTGAATCCCGGACGCAGGGTGTCACGGTCATCAATCTTGACAGTATGTCCTTCGGCCTCAAGGGCTTTCTTCAACTGAGCCATCTTGTCCAAGATCTTCGTGTGATCCTCTTCGGTCTTGTAGATCGGAACCATAACGACCTGGATAGGGGCCAGAGCCGGCGGAAGGACAAGTCCGTTGTCATCGCCGTGAGCCATCACGAGGGCTCCCATAAGCCTCGTGGAAACGCCCCAGGATGTGGCCCACACGTACTGCTGCAGGCCTTCCTTGTCCGTGTACTTCACATCGAACGATTTCGCGAAGTTCTGGCCGAGGAAATGCGAGGTTCCGGCCTGAAGAGCCTTTCCGTCCTGCATCATCGCCTCGATGGTGAGGGTGTCGAGCGCGCCGGCGAACCTCTCGTTAGGGCTCTTGTGTCCCACGATCACAGGCAGAGCCATAAACTCACGGGCGAACTTCGCGTACACCTGAACCATTCTCTGTGCCTCTTCCTGAGCCTCCTGCGAGGTCGCGTGGGCCGTGTGACCCTCCTGCCAAAGGAATTCGGCGGTGCGGAGGAAAAGCCTCGTACGCATCTCCCAGCGGACAACGTTCGCCCACTGGTTGCACATGATAGGAAGATCCCTCCACGAGGTGATCCAGTTCTTGTAGGTGCTCCAGATGATCGTCTCGGAAGTAGGTCTCACGATCAGCTCCTCTTCAAGCTTCGCGGACGGGTCAACGACAACGCCCTTCCCGTCAGGATCGTTCATGAGCCTGTGATGGGTGACAACGGCGCACTCCTTGGCGAATCCTGCCACGTGCTCGGCCTCCTTGCTGAAGAACGACTTAGGAATGAAAAGCGGGAAATAGGCGTTCACAGCGCCGGTCTCCTTGAACATTGTGTCCAGAGCGTGCTGCATCTTCTCCCAGATCGCATAGCCATAAGGCTTAATGACCATACATCCCCTGACGGCGGACTGCTCCGCCAAGTCTGCCTTAACAACCAGATCGTTGTACCACTGAGAATAGTTCTCAGACCTTTTTGTCACTTCCTTTGCCATATATTCTTTGCTGTTTTTGTCAATTATTCTTATTATTGTGCAATATTCCGAAAGGTATGGATTTTGTTCACTAGAGAACATTTGTGTGGCCGACACCTTTGGATACGGCCACGAAGTTACGAATTTATTGTTAAATATAGGAGATTCAGAAATGAAAACACGCACAATCCTCTTTATCTCGGCGCTTCTGGCACTGACTTCGTGCGGTTCAGCGGCGCAGTATGCCAGTGATGCTTCCAGACAGAAGTATCAGGATGGAATCTACTATAACTCCAAGACCAGGATCCAAGCCGAGGAAGCCGTCGAATCAGCCAACGAGGAAGAGACGGATCTTCTGGTAGCCAAGACCAAGAACTCACCTATCTTCATGAAAAGCGGTGAGAAGGTTGACACTCTGTTCATCCCTGAGAACAAAGCGGCGAGAATAGACTTCAACAACACTAACAACACCACATCCGTTTACCTTTACGACAATGGATGGGACACCTGGGCAGCCTACCAGCCTTGGTACGCGACGTCATGGTATTCCTGGAACCGTCCTTTCTACACGTCAATCTATTGGGGAGCGAATCCTTGGTACTACGGTGGTTGGTACTCACCGTGGCACTACGACCCTTGGTATTATGGATATTCCTGGAGATGGGGCAGTCCGTGGTATTACAGCGGATGGTACGACCCATGGTACCGGGACCCTTGGTACTATAGCGGATGGTACGGCGGATGGTATGGAGGCTGGTACGGCGGATGGTACGATCCGTGGTACTACGGAGGCTGGGGCTACGGCCATCATCACCACCACGGCCGTGACTTCTTCGGTCCTGGCAGCGGACGGGTTTACACTCCACGTCTTAGCACAACCGGCTCAAGCAGAAGAAGCGGAATCGGGTCCTCTTCAAGGAGCGCCGGAGTGAGAAGTTCCTCAATGACCAGATCAAGAAGCGGCATCGGATCAACAAGATCCTCAATGTCAGCGACTACCACAAGGTCTTCAAGCCTTGGCGGACGCACCGGCGGCACAAGGTCATCGATCTCATCGGTGAACAGACCGGCCTCCTCTTCTGTAAGGTCTTCGTCATCCAGATCGTCATCCGTCAGATCATCGGCGGACAGAGCGTCGTCAGTACGGTCATCAGCGGGAAGTACGGTCAGATCCAGCGGTTCATCCTCATTTGGAACCTCGACCGGATCCTCTTCCGTAAGGTCATCCTACGGCAGCAGCCGTTCATCATCTTCGTCATCAACGATGTACTCAAGACCGGCAAGCAGTAGAAGTTCAAGCGGAACGACATCAGGAGGCTACTCATCAGGTAGTTCCAGCAGGAGTTCTTCTGGAAGCTACAGGTCTTCGGGATCTTCTTACAGGTCCTCATCCAGCAATGATTATTCATCCGGCTCGACGAGGAGCTCAAGCAGCTACTCCACAAGCAGAAGTTCAAGTTCATATTCTTCCGGCAGCTCAAGCCGTAGCAGCGGCTACTCCGGCGGCGGTTTCTCCGGCGGCGGATCATCCAGAAGCTCAGGAGGTTCGTACGGCGGTGGCGGCAGCTCCAGAAGCAGTGGCGGAAGAAGGTAACCATTAATAACAATTGAAATGAGAAAGGCAATATTCACTGCGCTTTTGTCATTGACCGCTGTAGCGGCCGGGGCGCAGACTATGTACGACGGGCTGACATTCAGCCAGAACAACTACTACGGAACGGCAAGGTCGATCGGTATGGGCAACGCGATGACGGCAGTCGGCGGCGACCTCGGCTCAATAGGGATCAATCCTGCGGGATCGGCAGTGGCGGGATACTCCCAGTTCACGATCACGCCGAATCTCACGCTCAGTTCGATGAACTCATCCTACAGCGCCTACCCTGTCGGAGGAGTTGACAAGTTCGTCAATGAGCAGGGCAAGAACCTGACACGGTTCTCTTTGCCGAACTTCGGTGCCACGTTCAATTGGAACTTAGGGAACAGAAGCGGCCTTAAGTCCATCACTTATGGATTTGTCGTCAACGGGACGAACAATTTCACCGGCAAGATGATGGCAGGCGGCAGGAACGACAAGACAAGTTACATCAGTTCCATGGCTGTGGCGGCCGAAGGTTATGACATGGATTTCCTTAATGGATATTCCATCAACAGCAACAACGAGAGAGTAGACAGAGGTTGGGACTACCCCTACCACTACCCTGATGATTACACCAATGACCCTAACAAAGGCTCATACGCGCCATGGAATGTGATCGCGAACGTCCAGGCAGGAGCGCTTTCCAATTTCGGAGACTCTAACGATCCGGCCTATTACTGGCGCTACATAGGTGCGACAGAAATCTATGAGAAGACTGGAGAGAAGGATGCCGACGGCAACTACATCTACAACATTTCCCTTCCAGGAGCGTTGAGCCAGGCATACGGCAGGAACGTAACAGGAAGCAAATACGACGCGTTGCTCAATGTCGGGTTCAATTTTGGAGAGACGTTCTTCCTCGGAGCGAATATCGGAATAACCTCCCTCAACTACAACTATGATGAATATTTCAAGGAAGCTGCGGAGAACCCGTCGGCATTCGAGATGGACTTCGGAGAGAAAGGCAAGACCTACTTCAGCGACTATCGCACCCGTTACTCCTACACGGCGGACGGAAGCGGAGTCTACGGCAAGTTCGGATTTCTTTGGAGACCTGTGGACGGGATACGCATAGGTGGAGCCGTCCAGACACCGACAATCATGGAGATCAACGAACGTTGGAGACAAGACGTCAATGTCAACTACACCGACGCCTCATTCAACGGGTCGGCCAAGACGCCTGAGGGGGACTATTCCTACAGACTACGCTCGCCTTACAGACTCAACGCCGGAGCAGCGTTCACCTTCGCGGGAATGGCTCTTCTAAGCGCGGACTACGAGATGACCGACTACAGCACGATGAAGTTCATGAGCAAGAACGGCGGATGGAATGACGACACCTACGGGAAACTGAATGACGAGATCCGCAACCGTATGGGAGTGTCCCACATGGTAAGGGTCGGAGCGGAGTTCAAACCGGTGCCGGAGATCGCCGTCCGCGCTGGCTACAATTTCACCACGACTCCTGAATATGTCAGCGAAGGCAACAGCAAGACAACGCTGAACGACAGAACCAACGCTTTCTCCGTAGGCCTTGGATATTCATCAAACGGATCGTTCTTCGCGGACATCGCGGCAAGGCTGACTATGCTGTCGGACGAATATATCTCACCTTACGCCGACTACCTTAAAGATCTGGCTTCTCCGATGATCCTCAACAAGAGGGACCTCTACAGCATCACGGCGACCTTCGGGTGGAGATTCTAAAGGTTTTTCAGATAGGAGATTGAATCCGGACCTTCGTTGAAAAGGAGGTCCATGATGGAAAGATTCGGAACGAAACCGTACTTTCGGGCAAAGACCTGGAAGTACGGTTTTTCCAGATTCAGGTCTTTCAATATCTTGTCCGGACGTTTCGGGTGGATGAGTTCCCGGTAATCCATTCCGTAGCGGCCGGAATCCAACGGAATCTCACGGGAACGGACGGGGACATATTCATCGGTCATCCTCAGGTCCACCGAGACGCCGGTCTTCCGGAGGAAGAACCTGATCAGTTGTAAATCAAGGTCGAACAACGTCTCTGGTTGTGAATCCAGGATTCCAAAGAGTTCGTCCTTGTAATATTCAAAATAGGCGGAAGACTCGTAGGCGGAGGCAATCGCCCGTTCGGTGCGGATCAGCCACGGAGTCGAGTAATCCACCTTGATCCCGGTGATCGGCAGCTCATGGGTTCCGCTTTCGTGGACAATCGGGAAATTCAAGCTCTGAGGACCGTCGGCGGCATAGTAGCGGAAACGGTTCCGCCATGATTGCTTCTGATAATGCTCGCAGGCCTCAAGGTAAACAACAGAAGGCTTCACCCTGTCCGGAGACAAGATGAAGTCTTTAGCCATCAATGCGAAATAGCTGACCGGCGGAAACCAAGCCACACTCAGCAGCACGGCCGCCTCTTCAGGCCTATTCGAATTCGCCCTTCTCGTGAGAGTCGTTTGCCCTGATGATTCCACGCTTCGAGCTTCTGATGAAATTCAGGATCGTGTCACGCTCCTCGCTCTGAGGGAATCCGGCCTCGACCTTGGCGCAGCCGTCGGTGATGTTGTAGCCGGCGAAATAGATCGTGTCGTAGATGTCCTTGATGTTGCGGATCACGTCGGAGGAGAATCCGCGGCGGCGGAGTCCGACGATGTTCACGCCAGAATAGCAGATCGGATCGCGGCCGCAAAGAACATAAGGAGGGATGTCCTTGTTGATCTTGGACATGCCGCCGACCATGGCGTGGCATCCGATCTTGGAGAACTGATGAGCCTTCGCTCCGCCTCCGACAATCGCCCAGTCATCAACAACGGTCTCGCCTGCTATGCCGACAAAGCTTACAAGAATGCAATGATTGCCCACAACACAGTCGTGCGCCACATGGACATAGGACATAAGCAGTGTGTTGCTGCCAATCTTCGTCACGCACTTGCCGCTGGCCTTGGTACCTCTGTTGATGGTCACGCACTCGCGGATTGTGACATTGTCGCCGATCTCCACATAGGTGACCTCTCCCTCATATTTGAGATCCTGAGGAATGGCGCCTACAACGGCTCCCGGGAACACCTGACAATTCTTTCCCATCTTGACGTATGAATATATCATAGCATGCGGATGGATCTTGCATCCGTCGCCGATCTCCACGTCATCATCGATGAACGCAAACGGACCGATCTCAATGTTGTCGCCGAGTTTCGCCTTCGGGCTGACCGACGCTAATGGTGAAATTGTGTTCATATTCTAAGTGTTTTATCAGCAAGATTTCTCACGGATGGCCTTGGCAGTCCGTGTGTTGATTGTATGTCCCGGCTTGAATGCGGTCACCTTGGCCTTGAGCCAGCCACCGGCGAGCCTCAGGTCTCCGATAAGATCCAGAAGCTTATGTCTTCCGCATTCATTCGGGAAATGAAGTTTAAGGTTGTTGAGATAGCCGTTGTCGTTTATCGCGAGTTCCGGGACGTTGAACAGGGCGGAAAGTCTCTCTACCTGCTCCGGCTGGACAGGGTGCTCGACGATCACGATGGCGTTGTCCACATCCCCGCCCTTGACCAGATTGTTCTGGAACAGGTACTCGATCTCGTGGAAGAACACGAATGTACGGCAAGGACCGATTTCCTTGGAGTAATCAGTTGACTCGTCCCAATGGGCGGTCTGGACTCCGAGAACCTTTGAGCCGAAGTCCACGGTGATGTCCATTGACGGAGTGTCGGCCGGGGTGATCCTCACGAACGAACCGGTCTTCTCGTCACGGATTTCAATCTCCTCTGGAATAGTGACATATTTCCTGTCAGCCTTCTGTTCTTTCAGGCCGTCCTTGGCGATTGCCTCCACATAATAACGGGCGCTGCCGTCCAGAATCGGAACTTCGACATTATCAATCTCTATGAGAGCGTTATCCACTCCCATACCTGTAAGAGCCGACATTATATGCTCGATTGTGGCGACCGTGGCCTCTCCTTTGGAGATAGTGGTACTTCTGGCCGTCGATGACACATTCTCAGCCAAAGCCTCGACGAACGCATCTTCACCGAGATCCACCCTATGGAACACTATCCCAGTGTCCTCGGGAGCCGGTTTGAGAATCATCTTTGAGATCTTGCCGGTGTGAAGCCCCTTACCATGGAACTCATATTCACCCGCAAGGGTCTTTTGCTTATTCAAAGTCATAATCTATCTTTTGCAAACTGTGTAAAGTTCAGCAGTCTGCAAAGATAGCATGAAATATTTGAATATTCAAGGATTACCCTGCCACTTCGTAGCTATTGGCTACTATTCTTCGCCCTGACGCTTGAAGACGGCGTAGCTGCGGAGGTAGTTCTTAAGCGGGAGGGCTGGCGAGCCAAGGAACACCTGGCCGGACTTGCGGATGTTGCCTATCACACCGCACTGGGCTCCGATCGTGGTGTTGTCGGCTATATTCAGATGCCCCGCTATGCCGACCTGACCGGCGAGGATGCAGTTCTTGCCTATTTTGGTGGAGCCGGCTATGCCGCACTGGGCGGCCATCACGGTGTTGTCGCCGATCTGGACATTGTGGGCGATCTGGCAGAGGTTGTCGATTTTCACGCCGTTGCCGATGATTGTGGATTCCATCTCGGACTTGTCGATCGTCGTGCCGGCGCCGATCTCGACATTGTTGCCGATGATGACATTGCCGATGTGCTCGATCTTCTCCCATGTGCCGTCAGGAAGCGGGGCGTTGCCGAAACCGTCGGAGCCGATGACGGCGTTGGCATGGATGATCACGTTGTCACCGATGACCATTCCCGGATAGATGACGACTCCCGGGTAGATGATGCAGTGCGAGCCGATCACGGTGTTGTCGCCGACATAGACATTCTCGTAGATCTTGGTGTAGTCCCCCACCTTGGCGTGGTGTCCGACATAGGAATGGCTGCCGAGATAGACCTTTTTACCGAACTTGGTGGTCAGGAACCAAGATGAGCGGAAGCCTCTGTGCCTCTTGTCCGTACGCCTTTGTGTGGAAACATATTTAAGAAGGTCGGCCAACGACTTATAAGCGTCATCGACCTTGACCATGGTCGAAGTCACAGCCTCTTTCGGGACAAAATCCTTGTTGACCAGCAGGACACTTGCCCTGCATGTGTAAACGTATTTCTCGTACTTGGGGTTGGCGAAAAAGCACAACTGACCCGGTTTTCCATGCTCGATCTTGGCGAACGATGTCACAGTGGCCTGTGGATCTCCTTCAACTGTCCCTTTGAGGACCTGCGCCAATTGCTTTGCGGTAAATTCCATCTTATACTGGCAATTTTAATCTACAATTTCTAAGTGATCATTAAAAAATAACTTGAACATTTTGTATGTCTTTATGCTCTATATTTCCTTTCTCATCAGTCATGCGCCACCGGCACACTCCTTCTTCAAAAAGAAATCCATCCTCATAAATCTGACACAAATTTAGTTCAACTTATTTTTTAACGCTAACTAAATGGTCTGCAAAGAAAGCAATTTATTTTCATATTCACTAAAATATTCTTATCTTTGCATCGTTGTGAGAGATAGGAGGACGAAAGCGTCTCCTATCTTTTGTTTTGTAAAACCAGGATTTTATGCGGAAAGAACAGATAATCTCCGGCATCGAAGAGGCCGTGAAAGCCCGCGGGTGCTTCATTGTAGATGTTACGGTCAGCAATGACAACGACATCGTGCTCACCATCGAGAAAGAGGTCGGCGACATGGACCTTGAGGATTGCGTCAGCGTGAACGACGCTTTTCTGACGGCTTTCGACAAGGACGCGGAGGACTATTCCCTGACCGTCACCTCGGCCGGACTCGACCAGCCGTTCAAGGTTCTCAAGCAATACGGGAAGGCCATAGGCTCGGCTGTGGAGGCAAGACTTAAAGGCGGGAAGAAGATCATCGGAGTCCTCACGGGAGCCGACGAGGATGGAATATGCCTGAGATATTCACAGAAAGAGGCTGTTGAAGGCAGGAAGAAAAAGGAAATCGTGGAGCATGAGGACCGCTTCGGATTCGAGGAGATCAATTCCGTCACGCCGCACATTGTTTTCAGGAAATAAGATATTAAGGACATAAACATGGAAAAGAAAGAAGAAATCACTCTGATTGACGCCTTTAAGGACTTCAAGGAAGAGAAGAACATCGACAGACCAGTGATGATGGGTGTGCTCAAGGACGTGTTCCTCACCCAGATCGCGAAGACCTACGGTTCGGCCGACAACTTCGATGTCATCATCAACGTCGACAAGGGAGACTGCGAGATCTACCAGAACTTTGACATCGTCGAGGAGGTCGAGAACCCTAACACGCAGATCACTCTCGACCAGATCAAGGCCGAGACAGGAGATGATGACTACGAGGTCGGAGATGTTTACACCAAGAAGCTGTCCCTCGCGTCATTCGGGCGAAGGGGAATCCTCAACATCAGGCAGAACCTCCAGGGTCGTATCATGGACATCGACAAGGCCAATGTCTTCAAGGCATATTCCGACAAGGTCGGCGAGATCTTCACCGGTGAGATCTACCAGACATGGTCAAAGGAGGTGATCATCCTTGACGACGACAACAACGAGCTGCATCTGCCTAAGGCCGAGCAGATTCCGGGAGAGAGGTTCAAGAAGGGAGACACCCTCCGCGCCATCATCAAGAGCGTGGAGATGAAGAACAACACCACCCCTTACATCACCCTTTCCAGAACATCCAACGAGTTCCTTGAGAAACTCTTCGAGCATGAGGTTCCGGAGATATTCGATGGCCTCATCACCATCAAGAAGGTTGTCCGTGTCCCTGGCGAGCGTGCCAAGGTGGCGGTTGAGTCCTACGACGAGAGGATCGACCCGATCGGAGCGTGCATCGGTGTGAAGGGATCCAGGATCATCGGCATCGTGCGTGAGCTCCGCAACGAGAACATCGATGTGCTCCAGTGGACGAACAACACTCAGCTTCTCATCCAGAGAGCCCTCAACCCGGCAAGGGTCTCATCCATCGACCTCGGCAACTCGGACGAGGACAAGATCAAGGTTTACATGCAGCCTGACGAGGTCAAGAAGGGTATCGGCCGCGGCGGCTGCAACATCAAGCTGGCAGGCATGCTTGTCGGAAGAGAGATAGAGGTCTGGAGAGAGCTCCCTAAGGACGAGGCCCAGGAGGAAGAGGATGTCCTCCTCAGCGAATTCAGCAACGAGATCGACCAGTGGGTAATCGACCGCCTTGAGGCCATCGGATGCGACACGGCCAAGAGTGTGCTCGCGTTCACACCTGAGGACATCGCCAAGAGGGCCGACCTTGAGGACGAGACAGTGGCTGAGGTGTTCAAGATCCTAAGGGCTGAATTTGAAGAGTAACCGTCCAAGGCGGACAGCGGACAATTATTAATTTAAAGGGGTTGAATATGGCAGAAATCAGACTAAATAAAATAATAAGAACTTACAACATCGGACTTCAGAACCTTGTGGACTTCCTGTCCAGCAAGGGGGTCGAGGTCGAAGCCAACCCGAACGCCAAGATTTCAGACGAACATCTCCCTGCCATCGAAAAGCAGTTCGGAAAGGATCTGGAGCTCAAGCAGGCTTCGGAAAAAGTTGACATCAAACTCAACGAGATTTTGGAGAAGACCTCCAGGAAGCAGCAGGAAAGCGCCAAAGAGGAAGAGTACGAGCCAGTCAGGGAGACTGTCATAAAGACAACCATCTTCACTCCGGTGGAGCCAAAGCCGGAACCAGAGACTATCCGGCCGGTTGTGCCTGAGCCACAGCCGGAGATCAAGCCAGAGCCTCAACCGGAACCGGTCGTGGAGACTCCTGTGGCCGAGACGGTGAAAGAGCCTGAGCCTCAGCCCGAGGTCAAGCCAGAGCCTGCTGAGCGACCTGTAGAGGAAACTCCAGCGGAGAAACCTAAAGTGGAGGTGACCGAGAGTAAACCGGAGCCTCAACCTGAGGTCAAGAAAGTCGAGACTGCCAAGGAAACCGTTCCTGAGCCGACAACCCCTGCTGCAGGAAAGGACATCCGTGGCGGTGAAAGGCCGATGAGCAAGCACGAGAAGAAACTTGCGGCGGCTGCCAGACAGAAAGAGGAACAGGCCAAGGCCAAACACCAGCAGCATCCAGAGGGCAAGCCGGAGAGAAATGAAGAGAAACCTTCCACCGAAAGCTCCACTCCAGGGCTCAAGGTTCTTGGAAAGATAGACTTGTCCCAGTTCGAGCCTAAGAAAGGCAACAAGAAGAGGGAAAGAATCGCCAAGGGCAGTCAGAAGGTCGATGTGGCCAAGGAAGGCAAGCAGGCGGACAACAGTTCCCGCAAGGACAAGAACAAGAACGCCAGGCAGGCACAGGAGCAGGGCAAGGGCGGAAAGAAGCGCAACCGCGGAGCGGATCGCTTCAAGCCGGTCATGACCGAGGAGGAGCAGGAGGCGATGCAGAAGGAAATCCAGAAGCAGGTCAAGGAGACCTACGCCAGGATGAACGACAACAAGAAGAACAACTTCGGAGCCAAGTACAGAAAGGAGAAGAGGGAACAGGCGGCCGCCAAGTCCCAGGAGGAGATGGCACAGGAGATAGCCGAGAAGAAAGTTCTCAAGGTCACCGAGTTTGTGACCGCCAACGACCTCGCCACCCTTATGAACAACACTCCTGTCAACGAGGTGATCAAGGCTTGCATGGAGCTCGGCATGATGGTGTCCATCAACCAGAGGCTTGACGCGGAGACCCTTGTGCTTGTCGCCGAGCAGTTCGGCTACAAGGTAGAGTTTGTCACGGCCGACCTGACCGAGGAGATCGAGGGTAGCAGCGAGCAGGCTGACCGCGAGGAAGACCTTGTTCCAAGGCCGCCGATCATCACGGTGATGGGACACGTTGACCACGGTAAGACCTCGTTGCTCGACTATATTCGTAAATCCAATGTCATCGCCGGTGAGGCGGGAGGCATCACGCAGCACATCGGCGCCTACAACGTGAAGCTTCCTGACGGCAGAAGAATCACATTTTTGGACACCCCTGGTCACGAGGCGTTCACCGCCATGCGCGCACGTGGAGCACAGCTGACCGACCTTGCGATCATCATCATCGCGGCGGATGACGCCGTGATGCCGCAGACGGTCGAGGCCATCAACCACGCTCAGGCGGCCAATGTACCGATGGTGTTCGCCATCAACAAGATCGACAAACCAGGAGCGCAGCCGGAAAGGATCTACCAGCAACTTGCACAAATGAACATACTCACGGAGGCATGGGGCGGCAAATACCAGTGTCAGGAGATTTCCGCCAAGAAAGGCCTCAATGTGGACAAGCTTCTTGAAAAAGTGCTTCTCGAGACTGACCTCCTCGACCTCAAGGCCAATCCGAACAAGAACGGTGTCGGAGCGGTCATCGAGTCATCTTTGGACAAGGGACGCGGCTACCTCGCCACGGTTCTCGTGCAGGACGGAACCCTCAAGACCGGAGACATGGTGCTGAGCGGCAGTTACTACGGCCGCGTGAAGGCCATGTTCAACGAACGTGGACAGAAAGTTAAAGAAGCCGGTCCTTCGACCCCGGTTTCCATCCTTGGTCTTAACGGAGCGCCGAGCGCCGGAGACAAGTTCAATGTCATGAGCGATGAGAAGGAGGCAAAGGCGATCGCCAACAAGCGCGAGCAGCTCCTGCGAATCCAGGGCATCAAGACCCAGAAGCACATGACCCTTGAGGAGATCGGACGAAGGATCGCCATCGGCAACTTCAAGGAACTCAATGTCATCGTCAAGGGTGACGTGGACGGTTCAGTTGAGGCTCTCTCCGACTCTCTCATCAAGCTCTCCACGGAGCAGGTACGTGTGAATGTGATCCATAAGGCCGTGGGAGCGATCTCCGAATCAGATGTGATCCTGGCAGAGGCTTCCGATGCCGTGATCATCGGATTCCAGGTACGTCCTTCCACAGATGCAAGGAAACTTGCTGACGAGCAGGGCATTGAAATCCGTCTTTACTCCGTCATCTACGACGCGATCAATGATGTGAAGGACGGTATCGAAGGTATGCTTGAGCCGATCAAGAAGGAGGAGATCACCGGTACGGCGGAGGTCAAGCAGACCTTCAAGATCTCCAAGGTCGGTACGATCGCCGGATGTCTTGTCAGGGACGGAAAGATTGCCAAGACATCGCAGTGCAGACTTATCCGTGACGGCATCGTGGTCTATACCGGCGAGCTCGCCTCGCTCAAGAGGGGCAAGGACGATGTGAAGGAGGTTTCCGCCGGAATGGAGTGTGGTATAGGCATCGAGAAGTTCAACGACCTGAAGGTCGGAGACAACATCGAAGCGTTCGTCATCACCGAGATCAAGCAGACGCTCGACTAAGAAGCTGTTTTGAATTGTTTGAAATGTTCTTTGAGGTGAAAAATCTTCATTTTCTTCCCGCTTCTTCAGTCAGATAGCACCGCTATCTTCCTTGGAAGAAGCGGTCGAAACTGAAGTTTTTCACTCTCAAACCTTCAAACAAACAATTCAAAACAGCTTCTAAGTAACCCTTAGCAACCTTTCATGTTCCTTAAAAAAGACTGTTGACAACGCGTCTCAAGTAATATTTTGGCGGCCATCTGCAGATGGCCGCCTTTTATAGTACAGCAACACGTCTCCTGCAGTCTGCCCCAACGAGGGTCTGTTTTCATTTTTCAATCTATGTTTTCCTCATTGAAAGCAGACAGACCTCATCGGTCCAGACTTAATCCGCCCGACCATACCGGCCTTCCCATAAGACAACTATTCCTCTTATACTCACGAATATAGCCATTATTCTCGAAAACGCATAGAATCACTTTTGATTTCAATTACGATTTGAAAGTGAAACCGCGATTTCGAAGATTATTCGTTATCTTTCACGCAGCGAACCGCCACAGCGAAACCGGTAGGTTCTCCGTATAGTTGCATCTTGTACTTTTTCCCATTCGTCTGAAGCGCGAGCGGCATCTTGTCCCCTCCAAAACTATGAAGGTCCGAACACCAATACTCCCCGTAAGCATCCTCGCTGGAAGTACTGCCAAATCTCGGGTTATACGATTCAGGATGTTCAAAATAACGATAATGCATCTCACCTGTTATTGGCAGAATCAATGAATACGGGATGTCACTGTACCATTTCGGGCACTCGTTATACATGTATCCATCCGTATGAGTCTTGACTTCTCCCATTCCGAAGGAGTTCTTGAATCTTTTCCATTCGGCAATTGTCGGTATCCTCCACCCTTCCGGACACGGATTACCCATTCCCGGAGCAGTGTCCACTGCAGGCCAATCGAACGGATGATTAACAGAAATAAGATTATCCAATTTCTTATCGAACCAGCAAGGATTAGTGTTGGCATCCGTGGTATATGTCACCTTAGGGTCAGGCGTTCCTACGAATAAGCCATCTTCGCCGAACACTGACTTCTTGACCGAATAGGTATTATCTTCCAGCCAAGGCAGCTGTCCATCCTTACGTCCCCACTGAAAATACTTGCCGCCGTATGGATGTTCTTCCGTCGCACCGACATTGACCGGATACCATAACAGATTATCCATCGGAACATAATCGCCGGTCCAATCCCCCAGCACCACATCACCGGTACCTCCACATTGGGTGATGGTCAAATCCCGATACAAGCCTTCGTTTGAAAAAACCAACCTGTAAGGAAGCGTCGTGGTTCTGCTGACCTTATGATTCTCCTTCGCAGCGACATAAACCGTATAAATCGTGGACCCGTCGCCGGCTAGTTCCCCAAAAGATTTCCTGATACCTTCCGTAAAGATGAATTCCTCTTCAGCAATATTAAACTGACTTTCAAAATGAAAACCGGATTGAATGTTCGTCTTCACATAGAAATATGTCACAGACGCATTGCGAGGCACATTAATCTCGGAAACCTCCTTCCAATCCTCCTTCGACAGACTCACCTGATAATATAACGAAGTAAACGGACAAGAAGACATATTTACGCTTAGCGAACAGAACTTGTTCTTTTCGAACTTGATACCCTCCGCTCTGGCGCTGATGGTTCTGGTAACCGTTCCCTTATTTCCTTCAGAATCCTTTCCTCGAATAATGATAGTAAGAGACTCTCCTGCCTTCAATTCGAATGGCTGGGTACAGAACCATAAATCCATAGAGCCATCCACTACCTTCCTTCCCCCATTACTTATATCCTCATCCAATCTATCGTACCTCAAGGTTATCGTATTGAAAGTTCCCTTTTCATGAGACTGGGACTTGTCAAGCACATTAATATAATATATACCGACCAATACCCTATCTTCAGGAGCCACGATTTTAACCTCCGAAACCGTTTGTAGTTCGGAAGGAAGATTTTCAAGAGTAATCTTTCCGTGCGTTACCATCCTCTCATAAACCATAGGGACTTCCATTCCCTTTGTAATGCTTGTGTACTCTTCCTTCGAAATACCTAACATCACGTCACAGCCGGGATCGTACCCATCAGCCGTAGGATACTGCTTGAAATCGTCCAGATCGGAGCCTATGCTCACCAGCCAATCCCAAGGAGTGGCATTGCCCAATCCTCTATTAGCCGCGACGGAAGGATAGACGGCGTGAACTCGATATCTTCCTTCTTTCGTAGGAAACTTCATACGCTCATTCCATTCACTTTCAGGGGCATCTGTAAGTGGCACAGAGAACTTGGCAGTCTTGCCGCCATCGCTCACGACACCTTCCTCAGACTCCATCCCCATCAAATACATCTTGGGATATCCGTCCTCGTAAAGATCCGAAACATCAGAAACCACGATGCGTATTTTCTCTCCTTTAGGACTCCACAGAATACCATTAGACGCCTGGTCATAGTAAGTCCTCACTGAAGTCGCCGTCGGCTTGACGCCGGAAAGAACTAACACATCCGATTCGTCTTGTCTATCAGTAGAATGATTTTCAAATTGTTTCTCACAAGCTGAGAACAAGGCCATAAACAAGGCCGCAAAGAATATCGGCTTTTTCATAAGGTGAGAGCTTTTTAATAACTACCATTACTGTGGTCACCATATCCGAAACCTGGACAATCAGGCTCTTCATCTAAATGATACTCACGGAAATAAGATCCGTCGCAAAGAACACCTTCTAATCGAAGGTCAAATACAGTCACATCGGGCGACACATAAACCTCTCTAAGAGGCTTAGTAGGGGTCAAATATGATTTCATAATTTTGTTTGTTTCCGCAATATACATAAAAATCTGCGATTTTTACGCCTTTTGAATAAAAAACCAAAAAAGATCACCCGCCATCACTTTCCTAATGAGGAAGACTGTCTTAAAAATAAAAGTATCCCCAGCGAGGATTGAAAATTCGTTGTCGCCCCTGTAGTGGGGTACATACTTTTCAACTCTCGCCGAGACTTTTCAGACAGTCTGGAGGGGGGCGTTATTCGTAGTTGTATTATATCGAACGCCATGCTGATCCCATTATTTTTGAAAACGCATAGAATCACCCTGAACATCATATTGTGCAAACCACAGGCACGCAAGAATGGCTCTGTTGTTTTGATTTTTGGCGCCCTGTACAAGCCCTGTGCAAACCACAGGCACTCAAGAATGACTCTGTTGTTTTGATTTTTGGTGCCCTGTACAAGCCCTGTGCAAATCACAGGCACGCAAGAATGACTCTGTTGTTTTGATTTTTGGTGCCCTGTACAAGCCCTGTGCAAACCACAGGCACGCAAGAATGGCTCTGGTAATGCCGGGAGGCCATAGTGCGTGGCTGACCCCCATATCCCGAGGGAGGGTCAGCCACAGTGATAGTGGACTGAATACCGTTGGTGGCGTTTTAGCGTGTCCGTGGTTTGTAAATGATTGGCTTTCTTTGCGGACAATGCCCTTAAGCTTGCCCTTACATGCTTTCTTTCTTGAGAACATCGGTCACTTCGGCATGCTCGGCGACCGGAGGTCATTCCTTGCCGTCCTCGATGGAGTCACGGACGGTGCGGAGGTACTTCCGGCAGGACTCGATGAGTTCCTTGGAACGCTTCACAAGCGCGCCGATGTCGTCCAGGCTGGTGGCCGGATCCTCTACCTTGGCGGCGATCTCGTCCAGTTCGGCGACCGCCTTTGTGTAATCGAATTTCTTTTCTGACATATTCGTTGTTTTTTTATTGATTGCTGAAGAAGCTGTGGTTCATACGCTCTGTCACTTCGGCCCTTCGACAGGCTCAGGGACCTGTCTGCTTGCTAACTTATTTCACTCATCGCCGGGAGGGCGCCGTCCTCCTTTCCCGGCACATTGCTTTTAAGATCGACCTCCACGACACCGCACTTGACGGTTCCGTCGGCAAACATCATACGCACACGGTCACCGACACGGGTCTTGGTGGCGGAATCCATCTTGACACCATCCCTGTCCAAAGCCAGAACGAAGCCCTTGCGGAGAATGTTGCGAGGGTCGTTGGCGGCGATCTTGGTCTCGACCATCATCAAATGGGACAAGGCACCGGAAAGCACGACACCCACACGGCCCCTCAACCTCTGCTCAATACGGTCCAAAGAGGACGCGGCCTTGTAGATGCTTCTGTCGGCACCGTGCAGGATGCTGTCTGACAATCTGTCCAGCCGATGTTCCTGACTGACCAACCTGTTCTGGACAGCCTTAGTCAAAGCCGCGCCCAGAATCTCCACCTTATGCATCGCATCCGCCACACGGGCATCAGCCTGACGGCGGACACGGGCTTCCAGCAGATCAAAGCGCGAGGACATAGCCGACAAACGGTTGTTGAATGACATCATCAGCCGGGATTCCAACGTTCCCAAACGCTGGTCCTCAGCGATATAGCAATCCAAAAGCAGGTCTGCCAGAGCGGTCGGGGTCTTGACCGAGGTGTTCGCCACCATGTCGGCGACATGGTGATCCTTGTCGTGGCCGATCGCCGTGAAGACCGGGACCGGGCAACGGGCGATGGTCACCGCCAAATCATAGTCATCAAAACATCCCAGATCCAGGTCAGAACCGCCCCCGCGCATGATCAGCACGGCGTCGTAACGGACCGGTGAGGAGAGAATCTCAGCAAATGCCGCCATTATCGAAGCCGGCGCTCCGTCACCCTGCATCAAAGCCTCGAACAACCGCACGTTGAAGACGAAACCATATTCATTGTCAATCAGATGGTGGCGGAAGTCGCCAAAGCCCGCCGCACCCGGGGCGGAAATCACCGCCAATGAATATGGCAGCGCGGGCAGCCGCAGACGCTTCTGCAGGTCGAGCAAGCCTTCTTTCATGAGCCGCTCGATCGTCTCCTGCCTGCGGCGTTCGTTCGCACCAAGGGTGAACTCCGGATCGATGTCCTCTATATTCAATGAAAAGCCGTACAGAGGATGATAGCTGACCTGCACACTGGCAAGGATCTCCATCCCGGCCTCCAGAGAGGAGCCGGTCACGCTTCTGAACCGCTGGTCGATCATGTTCCAGCGGAACGCCCAGATTGTCGCGCGGGTCTTCGCCACCACTCCCCCACCCTCGCTCTGGGACAGTTCGAGGTAGCAGTGGCCATTCTGCTTGCGGCTCAGGCTGCTGATTTCGGCCTTGACCCAAAGTCTCTGCGGGAACAAGCCCTCCACAACCGATTTCAGACGAGCCTGAAGGGTGAAGAGGTCTATGTACTTCTTTTCCATAATAACAGTTCTATCTCTTACAAAATTAACAAAAATCCACTATCTTTGTAAAAGAATCGCTTAGGCAGAAAGAAAGATGACCATCACTGAAGCAAAATTCGCAGGCAGCTGCACCAGAGTCAGCCAAAAGCCGTCCCGCAGACTGCCGGAGTTTGCGTTCATCGGACGCTCCAATGTCGGCAAGTCATCCCTGATCAACATGTTGTGCGGCAACCGCAAGCTTGCCAAGACCTCAGCCACCCCAGGCAAGACCCAACTGATCAACCACTTCATCATCAATGACAGTTGGTACCTTGTCGATCTTCCGGGCTACGGCTTCGCCAAGATTTCGCAGAAAGGACGCGAAGAACTCCGCAGGATGATCAATGACTACATCGGGAGATCCGAGGAGATGGTCGCGCTCTTTGTCCTGATCGACTCGCGGCACGATATCACGAGGATTGACAGGGAGTTTCTGGCAGGCCTCGGAGAGAACGGAATTCCGTTCGCGATAATATTCACAAAAAGCGACAAACTCGGGCCGAACGCACTGAAGGCGCAGATCGAGCGGGATAAGGAGATCCTGTCGGAGGACTGGGAGGAGATGCCGCCGATGTTCGCCTCCAGCGCGGAGACGGGAGCCGGAAAGGAAGAGATACTTGACTATATTCAACAATACATTAATTTATAGCATAGTTTAATGCACATGGAACACAGAATGGAATTGTTTGCCTGCAGAGCCTCCAAAGACTTTGCTTGCAAGGTTGTTGACGGACTGAACATCATCGGAGCCGCAGCTGGCGAGAAGTATCACCTTGGCGCGTCCGAAGTAACCAGATTCAGCGATGGAGAGTTCGTTCCCTCTTTCACGGACAGCGTCAGAGGCGCTACCGTGTTCATCCTGCAGTCAACTTTTCCACCAACGGAGAACCTGATGGAGCTTCTGTTGACAATCGACGCGGCCAAAAGAGCCTCCGCGGACAAGGTGATCGCGGTGATGCCGTACTTCGGATGGGCCAGACAGGACCGCAAGGACAAGCCTCGCGTCTCTATCGGCGCCAAACTGGTCGCGAACCTTCTGACAGCCGCCGGAGTTGACAGGATCATGACCTGTGACCTGCACGCCGACCAGATCCAGGGATTCTTCGACCTTCCGGTGGACCACATCTACGCAAGCAAGGTGTTCATCCCTTACCTCCGTTCCCTGAACATAGAGAACCTCGCCATAGCCGCTCCGGACATGGGCGGAGCGAAGAGAGCCAACGCCTACGCCAAGGAACTCGCATGCCCGGTGATCATCTGCCACAAGTCCCGCGAAAGAGCGAACGTGGTGGCCTCGATCACAGCGATCGGAGAAGTAGAGGGGAAGAATGTGGTGATTGTGGATGACCTCATCGACACGGCCGGAACCCTCGTGAAGGCCGCCGAAGTGCTGATGGAAAAAGGTGCCGCCAGTGTCAGGGCATGCGCGACACATGCCGTGCTCTCCGGCCCTGCCTACGACAGAATCAACAACTCCTGCCTGAAGGAAGTGTTCGTCACCGACACCATCCCGCTCAAGGAGGGAGCCGACACAAGCAAGATAAGGGTAGTCTCGATGGCGGAGACCTTCGCGGCGATCATCCGCAAGGTTTACAACTACGAGCCTATCAGCACGGAATTTATATTCTAAGAACATGAAAACTGTTCTCGCCGCGATAATCATCCTCGGAATCGGAGTCATCGGAATGTGCTTCAACATCATATTCCGGAAGAACGGCAAGTTCCCGGAGACGGAGATCAGCCACAACGAGAACATGCGCAAGATGGGAATCAAGTGCATGAGGGAGCAGGACGAGGAGATATTCTCCAAAAAGAAGCCCAAAAGGAACGCTTCCTGCACTGGTTCCTACAGCGACGCCTGCACCGGATGCGGTTTCTATGAATATGAGTTCGGCGGAAAGAAGCCGAAGAAGTAGAATCGCGGAAAGTGTTTAACATTAAGAAGTAAAGAATTTATTATGAGTCTAGTAGCTATAGTAGGAAGGCCGAATGTCGGCAAATCGACTCTTTTCAACAGACTTGTCGGAATGCGTCAGGCCATCGTTGACGAGACCGCCGGCGTGACAAGAGACCGCCACTACGGCAGATGCGAATGGTGCGGCAAGGAGTTCTCCGTGGTGGACACGGGAGGCTGGACGACCAATTCGGATGATGTGTTCGAGGAGGCGATCCGCAAACAGGTAGTGATCGCCATCGAGGAGGCTGACGCTGTGATATTCATGGTCGAGGCCGCCGCCGGCATCACAGACTACGACGCCGAGATCGCCGACATTCTCCGCCGGAGCAAAAAGCCTGTCGTCCTGTGTGTCAACAAGGTGGACTCCGGAGAGAAGATGTTCGACGCCTATCAGTTCTATTCATTGGGACTGGGAGAGATCTGGGCGACATCCGCTGCCAACGGAAGCGGAACCGGCGACCTTCTGGACGAGGTTCTCAAAGTCCTTCCTGAAGAGAAACCACAGCAGGACGACGACCGTCCTGACCTTCCTCACATCGCGATCGTCGGGAAGCCGAACGTCGGCAAGTCATCCCTGACCAATGCCCTCCTTGGAGAGGAAAGAAACATCGTGACACCGGTAGCAGGAACCACAAGGGACTCAATCTCAACTCTCTACAACAAGTTCGGCCACGAATTCATGCTCGTGGACACCGCCGGGATGCGCAGGAAAGCCAAGGTCAACGAGGATCTTGAATTCTACTCAGTGATGCGTTCCATCAGGGCGATCGAGCATTCGGATGTCTGCATCCTGATGATCGACGCGAACAGCGGAATGGAAGCCCAGGACATGAGCATATTCAACCTCATTGTCCGCAACCGCAAGGCATGCGTGCTGGTGGTCAACAAGTGGGACCTCTTCATCAAGGACAGCAACACGATGAAGGAATACGAAGCCTCGCTTCGCCGCCGCATCGCTCCGTTCGATGACGTGCCTATCATATTCACGTCTGTCACCAGGAAACAGAGAATCATGGATGTGCTGGATGAGGCCGAGCACGTTTACGGGAACTACTCCCGCAAGCTTTCGACGGCAAGGCTGAACGAGGCGATGCTGCCGGAAATTGAGAATTATCCGCCGCCGGCCTGGAAAGGCAAGTACGTGAAGATCAAGTATGTGACCCAGCTGCCAACGAGGTTCCCCGCGTTCGCGTTCTTCTGCAACCTGCCGCAATATGTCAAAGAGCCGTACAAGAGATTCCTTGAGAACAAGCTGAGGGAGCACTTCGACCTGCACGGATGTCCTGTCCAGATTTTCATGAGGGCTAAATAATGGCTGCCTATGCTGTTGGAGATTCTGAAAGCGTTCATAATCGGCATCTGCGCATCGGCTCCGCTCGGGCCGGTGGCGATTCTTGTGCTTCAGAAATCCATCTGCTACGGTCATAAGGCTGGTTTCACGACCGGTCTCGGTGCGTCGCTTGTCGACACCGCCTACGCGATCATCTCGATTTTCGCATGGGCCTTCGCGCAGAATTTCATCAACACCTACGAATCAATCATATTCCTGATCGGAGGTCCTGTGATTGCTTTTTTGGGATATTCAATGGCATTCAAGGACCCTTTCAGGAAGATGGAGCCGGGGGACAGCGTGACCCGTGGAGCCTCAATCAAGGATTTCCTTCAGGCGGTGGCGACAACCATCTCCAACCCGGGGGCGATTCTGGTCATGTTCGCCTTGTTCGCTTTCTTTCAGGTGGATGTGTCCGACAGGAGTTTCAGGATATACCCGATAATCCTTGCCGTCGCCGCCGGCTCGATCGCCTACTGGCTCTTCTTCTCATGGTTTTTCAGCAATTGGAGAAAGGCGTTCGACATAAAAAAGATAATGTGGATGAACAGGATCGCGGGAATCATCATAATAATCATAGGATTAGCCCTGCTCGGAGAAGGCGCGTTCGACTTGCTCTTCACAGGCGGAAAGTAATTTACGAATATGGCAGAAAAAACAGACAAGAAAGGTTTCTTCGGGAACTGGATCGTGAAGAACATCATCCTTGCGGTGCTGTTTTTCACGATTTTGATACTCTTCAATTCGATCCTTCTGGGGACTATCACGAACCACAACGAGACAATCGAGGTCCCGGATTTCACAAGCATGAGCCTGAACGAGGCAAGGCATGAGGCCGCAAGACTGAAGTTGAGAACCGAGGTTGTCGATTCCATCTTCGTCAGGAAGATGGAGAAAGGGGCTGTTTACAGCCAGAATCCGAAGGCTGGGTCAAGAGTAAAGAAAGGCAGGAGAATCCTGCTGACGATCAATGCCAAGAACGCCAAGAAAGTCAGTATGCCGAACCTGGTCGGCTACTCCATGCGCCAGGCCAAGGCCGAATTGAGCTCCAAGGGATTGGCGTTGGGCAAGCTGATCTATGTCAACGACATCGCGACCAACAATGTGCTCAGGCAGATCTACCGGAACCGTGAGATCAGGCCGGGAAGGCAGATCGAGACCGGCTCCGAGATCGACCTTGAGGTAGGGCTCAATCCGGAAGATAATCTGACCTACGTGCCGGATGTAAAGGGTTTGAAGTACCTCAGGGCAGTGGACGCGGTGCATGACAATTCCCTGAACATCAACAGAGTGGTGTTCGACAAGACCGTGAGGAACTACACGGATTCGCTGAACGCGTCCGTGACCAGACAGACTCCGGAAGCCTCAGGCAATCCGATTCTCATGGGGTCAGACGTGACCATCTATCTTTCATTGGACAAGAAGAACGAATAACGTGGACGAGGAAAGACTTTACAACGACCAGGAGGATAGCGTCGAGGACGAGGAGCAGGGGATGTTCGAGCATTTCCGGCTCAACGTCGATGTCGGCCAGACCCCTATGCGTGTGGACAAGTATATGGCCACTCATCTCGAGGACACTTCCAGACACAGGGTTCAATGCGCGATCAAAGAGGGTTATGTACGTGTGAATGACAAGATTGCGAAAGCGAACCTCATCATACGTCCCGGCGATGTGATCCGCTTCGTGATGCCGTACCGCCGCCGCGGCCTTGAGATCCTGCCGCAGGACATTCCTCTGAACATAGTCTATGAGGACAACGACCTCCTCGTTGTCAACAAGGCCGCCGGAATGGTCGTGCATCCCGGCCACGGTCACTTCGAGGGGACGCTCGTCAACGCACTCTCCTATCATTTGGGAATATCCCAGGGTCCGGAGGCCGCCGATGAGAGGATGGGCATTCTGGTACACAGAATAGACAAGGACACTTCAGGCCTCCTTGTCGTGGCGAAAAACGATGAGACCCAGCTGGATCTGGCCCGACAGTTCTTCGAGCATTCGATCGAGAGACGGTACGTGGCCGTTGTATGGGGCAACATCAAGGAGGATGAGGGGACGATTGACGGCAACATCGGACGCGACCCCAACGACAGGCTTCGTTTCAAGGTCTATGACGGTGATGATGAGCGCGGCAAGCACGCCGTGACACACTATAAGGTGCTGGAAAGATTTGGCTATGTGACGGTTGTCGAGTGCAGGCTGGAAACCGGGCGCACGCACCAGATCAGAGTCCACATGAGCTACATCGGCCATCCGCTGTTCAATGACGAAAGGTATGGTGGCTCGGAAATCCGCAAGGGCACGATTTACGCCAAGTACCGCCAGTTCATCCAGAACTGCTTTGAGATCTGCCCTCGTCAGGCTCTTCACGCCAAGACCCTCGGCTTCGTCCACCCTGGCACCGATAAATGGATCCAGTTCGATTCTCAGCTTCCGGAAGACATGACCGCCATGATCGACAAATGGCGCAACTACGTCAATTTTGTCGGGATGGAAAATCCATTAATCCGCAAAAATATTTATCAGTGAGTGCAATCGGGCCGAAATCGGGCAAAATGTCGCCCAAGGGCGCAGGACGGCACTCACAGGCGACAGAAAGGGGCATAAACGTCGCCCATTGGCGCAGCCCTCTCCGCAGGTGACGATTGTGGCCGGAAGCACCGCCTATGAGGCGTGCCGGATGCGCCACTGACTCTGGTGAAAATATGCCTTCTTGAAAAACCTACTGTCCGAGCATCCGTCGGAAGGTCTCCATGCCTTTGGTGGCGACTTGGTGGATCTGGGTGATGCGAGGGTCGGCGATGGCCACATCCTCGGGGTCGATCAGGTAAATCGGGATGCCGTTCGGGGCATAGCGGTAAAGGCCTGCGGCGGGATAGACGTTCAGGGATGTGCCGACTATCAGCATGATGTCAGCGGCGGAAACGATGTCGATGGCCTTGTTGATGTTCGGGACGGCCTCGCCGAAGAAGACGATGTGAGGGCGCAGCTGGCTGCCGTTCGGAGCCTTGTCGCCAAAATGAACCTCATCATAACCGATGTCGATCACCTCCTCCTCTGAATATGTCCGGTCATAGATCCCGTCCTCCGGGCGGACCTTGGTGGCCTCGCCGTGAAGGTGCAGAACCTTCGTGCTGCCAGCCCTTTCATGCAGATTGTCAACATTCTGCGTGATGACCGTCACTGAATAGTCATTCTCCAGATCAGCGATGGCGTAATGCGCGGCGTTCGGTTTCACCTCGCTGAGCCTCTTGCGCAGACCGTTGTAGAAATTCAGCACCAGTTCCCGGTTGCGGTACCAGCCCTGGATTGAAGCGACCTCGTCGGGATCATATTTACCCCAAAGTCCATTGTTACCCCTGAACGTGGCCAACCCGCTCTCGGCACTGACTCCCGCTCCCGTCAGAACGGCGATTTTCTTTTTCGCTGAGTTCATATATTCATCCTCCTTTGAAAGGTTGCGTGCGGCCGCGACCGCATATTCGTAAATTATTGATTCTTATTAAAATAATAATTTCTCAGCCAGTACTCGAACAGTGGATCGAGGATCACCGGCCTGCCGTCCTCGCCGACGAAGGTCAGGATCTCCTTCTTCATCAGAGCGTCCTTGAGACGGCGCACGTTGGCCGACGAGTTGAGGGAATACTTTCGGATCACCTCCGCCGTGCTGAACTTGGTGTAGCCGTCGATGACCGCCTTGAGCAGACTCACCTGAAACGTGGTGAGATCGTTCATCATCGCCACAAAGCGGCCACGGTTGATGGCGATCACCGTGGCAAGCGCCTCAAGCAGGACAGGCTCCATGATATAGCCTTTCGACAGCGAGTCGCAGATGGACGTGAAATGATTGACATAGAAAAGGTTGCACTTGAACAGACGACACGCCCCGCTGATGAGGTCCCTGTCGATCACCTTCCCGCTCGCGAGGAACCCCTTGATGATGTGTTCCACGATCTCCCGCTCGTCCACCTTGCCCAGTTTCAGACGGGTGGCGCGGCGGTAGAAGAAATGCCTCTTAATGAATATGTCTTCCATCGCATTGACCTGGGAGCCAATGAATATGTAGGAGAAGATCCGCAGGCCTTCAGCCTTGACCTCATCCATCACCTGCTCCATCAGCTTGAAGATCCGCTCGCCGTCGCCGGCAAGGTCAAGGTTCTGGAACTCGTCGATGATCATGAATGTCTTCTCTCCCCTCTCCGCCGCAAGCGCGTAAGGAAGTCTCAGGACAGCCTTCAGGTCATTGTCGTCCAGATCCCAATTCGTGGAGAGGATCACGTCCAAATCCGAGAAAGCCTTGCGGTCGAACACGAAATGCGTTCCCTCAAGGTACTTGGTGACAATGCCCTCATACTCATCGGGTGTGGACGCGACAAGCCTGATGACGGCCGCGCCAAGCCTTTTGACGAAAGCCTCACCCTCCCTGATGTCCAGGGCGGTCATCTCGCCGACACTGAATCTGTCGCCGTCCACCTTCATCTTTGTGAACACCTGGTGAACCAGCGACTTCTTGCCGGTTCCGAAAGGCTCCCAGATCACCACGTTCTCGCTCTGGCTCAAGAGGTTGCCGAGAATGGCGCGCTCATCCTTCCGGCCTATGAAATGCTGTCCGGTCACATATCTGTTGTACAAAAACGGGCTATCCATCGAAATAACATTTTTGTTTTCACAAAATTAATATTTTTTTCCTATCTTTGCACCCGCTTTGGAAAGCGAGCGGAAAAATTCGGCATAACTTGCCGCGATGATTCCGAAAAAGAGAAAAAGGAGGTGGTAACAGCATTATGATCATAGTTCCTATCAAGGAAGGCGAGAACATCGAAAGGGCTCTGAAGAAATTCAAGAGAAAATTCGAGAAGACCGGTGCCATCCGCGAGCTTCGCGCCCGCAAGAACTTCGAGAAGCCTTCTGTAAAGAGAAGAGCCGCGAAGATGAAGGCCATCTACGTTCAGCACCTCCAGCTGCTTGACGAGCAGTAATCAAGACTGACATAGACAATCATGACCGGATCGCGCCCAGCGGTCCGGTTTTCGTATTCATTAAGCGCTAAAAAATAAGTTGGTAAAGATTTGGCGGTATTTTCGAGAATAGATGTCTTTTGGAAGAAGGAGTGTACCGGTGGCACATGGCCGATGAGAAAAAACAGCCAGACCGAAAAGACAATCAAAGATTACCAACTAATTTATTAACGCTTACTTATCAGCAGTACTGAATCCGGCTAATTATAGCTATATTTGTAGATTATGGGAAAGGATGTCGTCAAAAAAGGGGCGCGGCGCTGGCTCCGCCCGGCACTCTGGACAATCTTCGGCGTATGGGCGGTGATCATCATCGTCCTGCAGATCGCGTTGAACTCCAAGGTACTGACGAGAGTCGTCAACGATGTGGCCAAGGAATATGTCGACGGGGATGTCACGTTCACCGGCGTCAAGGCTTCCATGTTCAAGAGCTTCCCTAACCTCAACGTCACGATCGACAACTTCTCCATCACCTACCCCCACGACAGGTTCGCCGCGTTCGACTCACTGGACGTTCCGGGAGGCTACCTCCTGAAATCAGGGCGCGGAGAGGGAGCCGACACCCTGGCACACTTCAGAAAGTTCTCCGTCTCGGTCAACTACCTTGCCGCTGCCACAGGCAGGCTCAGGATCCGCCACGCCATTCTTGATCATCCAAGAATATTCGCCCACCAGTACGACTCCACCACGGCGAACTGGAACATGTTCGGCGACGGTTCCGTGAAAGAGGATGGCGACACCATCGCCTCCACGCTGCCACCGGTCTCGGTGGGCAAGGTCAGCCTCGGCGGACGGCCATTCATAGTCTACACGAATCCATCCGACACCATATTCGGATGCATATTCCTAAAGCAGCTCACCGCGAAGGGGCGTTATGACGCGAAGAGGAGCAAGATCGAGGGGGTGAGCCTTGAGATGGACTCGCTGTTTGTGGCGGGGCGGCTTCCTGCGGACACGGTAGCCCTTGGGGTAGAGCGGCTCGGGATCAAGGAACGCTCAGGTCACTTCGATGTCAACCTCTCTTCGAGGCTGTTCCTCGGCATGGAATCATCCGGCAGGATGTCGATTCCGGTCGAGATCGAAGGCGACATATTCCCGGAACTTGGGAAAAAGTGCGTGACGGTCGGGAATATGACCGCGCGGATAGCCACCGTCGGGCTTTCGGCCAACGGGAAGGCGGACTTCTCAGGTAAGGATATTCACATCAAGGGATCTGTGGCGACGGAAAACGCCTCCATCAATGAGATAGCCGGGTATTTCGGAGACAACTTCCCTATTCTTAAGAAGTTGCGCACCGATGCAACGCTCACCGTCAATGCATTCTGCGACGGCAGTTATGACAAGAGTACCGGCAGCCTCCCTCCTCTTTCGGTGAGGATCCAGGTTCCGGATTCCAGGATCGGCTGGGAGGGCATTTCCGGCGACGGACGTTTCGACCTTGACATCACGGCCACGAGCCAAGACGGAAAACTCACCGCCGAGGTGCCGGATTTCTGCTTCAGCGTCAACGGGATGAAGGTGATGATGAGCGGGACAGCCGACGACCTTCTGGGCGCGGATCCGAAGTTCGACATCAGCAGCGACATCCACATCGTCCTGGACTCGCTGGCCTGCTACCTTCCTGACAGCCTCGGGATTTCTGTCCACGGCGACCTTGAGGGGATAATCGAAGGTGACTTCCGCCTGTCCCAACTGGATGCGTTCAATTTCTCCGAGATCGGGCTTGAGGGGCTTCTGGAGAGCAACGGCATCCGGATCAGCATTCCGAAAGACACCCTGTTCGCCTACTTAGGCCACACGGACATCAGCCTCGGAGCCTTCAACCACGACGAGGATGACCACGACGGACACGGCGGTAGCGGCCACAGGCACTCGGGACTTTCCGTGGCGATCGACAGCATGCTGACTGAATATGGCGCCTCGACGTTCATACGGGGTACCGGTCTGACTCTTTCGGCACACAACACCAAGGAGAGGATGTCCGCTGATCCGAAGCGCCACCCGATCCACGGCCATCTTGACATCGCTTCCATCGGAATGATGGACATAGACTCCTGTTTCGTAGGAGCCATCGGCTCTGTCAACACATTCAAACTGAGCCTTAAGCAGACAGGAACGCATAGCGTGCCGTTCATCAGCCTGTCCAGCAGGAACAAGAATATAACTCTCCGCGAAGGAGTCACCAGGTTCTCCGGACAGGATGCGAGGCTGTCGGTCGAGGCGCATCCGAACTCCGCGGAGAGACAGCTTCGCAGGAAACACCTGCTGGACTCCCTGCAAAGGATCTACCCTGGAGTGAAACGCGACTCCCTGCTCAGGAAAGTGTTCGGGAAATATGCGTCCGGAACCACCTTGCCGGACTATCTTTCCGAAAAGGATTTCGAGAAGAGCGACATCAGGATCCAACTTGGTGAATCCTTTGCGAACTACATCAGAGACTGGGACATCACAGGGAACATCGACCTAGCCGAAGGTCTTGTCATCACCCCGTACTATCCACTCGACAACAGGATAACAGGATTCAGCGGGAAGTTCTCCAACAACACGATCGACCTCAACAGACTATCGTTCAAATCCGGGGTGTCGGACATCTCCGCCACCGGCCATCTTACCGGTCTCAAGAGGTTTCTTGTCTCCGGCAAGGGCAGGCTCAACCTGGATCTGGGCATAACCTCCGACGAGATCGACATGAACGAGATCCTCATCGCGCTCAACGCCGGAAAGAAATTCACGCCTATAGGCCACAACGCGGCTCTCTCCGGAGTTGATGACAACGCCTACCTCAACACCGTCAAAGAGATGACAGCCGCGGACACGACCGCCTCCACCTCGCTGGTCGTGCTGCCGTCCAACCTCAACGCCAAGATCTCGCTGAGCGCCAACAAGATAAGATACTCAAACCTGGAGACATCCTGGGTGGCCTCGGACATCGTGATGAAAGAGCGCTGCCTTCAGGCGACGAACACCCTCGCGACGACGAACATGGGCGACGTGTACCTCGAAGGTTTCTATTCGACCCGCACCAAGAAAGACCTCAAGGCCGGCTTCGACCTCACCTTGTCCGGCATCACAGCCGAGAAGGTTATCGAGCTGTTCCCGGCAGTGGACAGCATCGTGCCTATGCTCAAGGCTTTCAGGGGACTGCTCGACTGCGAGATCGCCGCGACAAGCTCGATCGACACATCCATGAACATTGTGCTGCCGACCCTGAGCGGCATAGTGAAAATTGACGGCAAGAACCTGTCCCTGACCGACAGTGACGAACTCAACAAGCTCCGCAGATCCCTGATGTTCAAGGACAAGGACTCCAGCTTCATAAAATCCCTGTCAATCCGCGGCATCATCAAGGAGAACCACATGGAGATCTTCCCGTTCCTGCTGAACATCGACCGCTACTCGATCGCGGCCAGCGGCCTTCAGGGTTTCGACCAGCGGTTCAAGTACCACCTTTCCGCCCTGAAGTCGCCGATTCCGTTCAAGTTCGGCATCAACGTGAACGGCACCTTCGACAATTGGAAGTGGAAACTCGGCAAGACAAAGTACAAGAGCCGCAACATCCCTCTTTTCAATGATCAGGTCAACAGCCTGACGCTAAACCTGACCTCCGCCATCCACAACATATTCGAGAAGGGCGTGGAGCAGGCTCTGAAGCAGAACGAGCTGTCGCAGAAGGCGATAGAGAACAAAAAGAAGGAACTTGACTATTCCGCCTCCCTAACGGAAGACCTCTCCGCCGACGAAAAGAAAACCCTCAAAGCCCTTGAGACCGTCACCGGCGCCGGTAACATCGGTGACAACGGTGCCGGCTCACATCTTCCGCACGCTGAACCAGCCGGAACGAACGATGCGGCAGGGCGCGACGGGCAGAAAAATAATATTTGAATATTAACAGATTTCAACTATCTTTGCAAACCTTTCGGACTCGGAGCAAAGGCAGCTTCCAATCGCCCAACCTCCCCGCGGAATCCCTATCATCATCTAGATTCCCCTGCCGGAAGGCTTTGCGGGTGTGTTGAAACTGGTAGACAAGCCAGACTTAGGATCTGGTGCGCAAGCGTATGGGTTCGAGTCCCTTCACCCGCACAAGGGGACAACCTCATCCGAGGCTGTCCTTTTTTCATTCCCATAACCCACTGAAAATCCATCCAATAAATCAAATACAGAGTTTCTGTTTTCGGTTCGATAACCACGTTTATTCTTGTCCCAAAATATTCCGTTCGGATAGACAAGATATTCGATTTTCCGCTTGGTCTCATAGTTCCCGTCCCTCCATAAACTCCTTAAATCAGAAGCCTTTGCGATTATCATAGGAATGACTTTCTCAAAGTTCGATAAATTATTCCCGACATTATCCAAGTTCAGCAGGATTTCATCCCTACGTTCATTGAAATCTTTCATAATCTCGGTATAGTCCTCATTGGAGACCTCACCTATGGCGTGGCGTGTCTTGACCGCCTTGATGTTCTTGTCAAGTTGAGACAACTGTTTCTTGTACTGAATCCGGCTTTCCTCTTGTTCTTTTGAAACGCCCTCGAATGATTCTTTCAGCAAGTCCGAAAAGTTCATCAGCATATTCTTTGACAAGTCATAGCCGGGCAACAGGTCTTCATACTTGCCGTGCATTTCATTAGCTGAGACATTTGTCTTGCATCCTACCTTATTGCACTTGTAGTAATAGTAAATCCTATTGTTTTTGCGTCTTTTATAAGCCGTGAAAGGCGTTCCGTCATCACCGCAAAGCACATACTTCACCAACGGACAATTATCATTCTGCTTGCGGTGGGTATATTTTCCAGTCTTGCCCGACAATATCTCCTGAACCCTTAAGAAGTTGGAATATGACACCGCCGGCTCAATCTGTCCATCCACCATTTCATAGTTTATCAACTTATGGGTAATCTTCCCGGCATAGAAAGGATTGACCAAAATCTTATGTAATTCCTGTTTTGAAATTTCCAATCCCATCATAGACAATTTGGACAAAATCTCAGAATTAGACATTCCTCCCAGTTTCCATTTGAACGCCTTTATAAGGAGTTTTCCATCATCATTCAGGTAACACCAAGTATTACGGCTCTTCCCCTCTTTGCGATAGCCTAACGGGGCTTTTTCACACCAAGCCCCACTCCTAAGACAACCTTGGCGACCACCGACAAACTTATCCGTTCGATTCTGATTGTCCCACTGTGCCATTGAAAGCATCTGTTGAGCCATCATCATACCCTCTTTCGTCCTTGTGTCAGTACCATACTTCACGGCAATCACAATGATACCCAAAGTACGCATATCCTCCAACATCTTTGTAGCCTGCCATACGATTCTTGAAAAGCGGTCGAATTCCGAAATCAAGACCGTAGAGACCTCCGTATGCTTCTTTACATAGGCAGTCATCTCAGTCACCAATTTTCCCGGTGTCTTTGCACTTTCGTGCTGGCCTCCGAAATATTTAGTCACCACCAAATTATGCGTCTTTGCATATTCCTCACACAATTCCTTTTGAGTGTCAAGGCTACCTCCGTTATCCTCTTGGTACTTGCTTGACACCCTTGTCCAAATTATGCAACGGTTACCTTTTCTTATGTTACTGTAATCTATCATTGTTCTCTTGATTATTCATTATTTCAATCGTGGTTATCTCAAATAAGTCTTTCACATAGTTTATAACCATCATCCTGTCGTTGAGGCTTTCAATCCCCATCTTATCCAAGAAAGCCTCGTAATCCTTTTTCATCACAGAGCGGATTTTTCTCTCTTATTAGGCTGTTCGGCACTCGGAATCATCCCGACCACGAGTTCTTGTACGCCAAGGACGCTTTTATCCTTTATGTTACATAATCATTTATATCATATCCTACGGGAAATTATTATGCCTTTCGGCTTATTATTTCAGTCCAAATCAGCACCTTGAACCAATATAAAGATACAAAAAAAGCATCAAATTACAAACATACTTCTAAGCCTCCGCAATGTATTCACACTTGTTCCCGTCAATGAATATATGTTCCGTAGGCTGATGCCTTTCCTCAACAGTGAGATTTCCTTTTGATACTGCGCCTTATATTCGTCAATGCTTTTCCTATATTCAGAGGGTCTTCCCATCTTTATTCCATCCCTACGGCACTTGGCGATATATTGGTCACGGCCAGATGCCATCCGCTCCTTAATGGTCAATCGTTCCATCGAAGCGACCTCCAACAGTATGGTACAAATCAAACTCGCTACTGGATTGACCTTGCCGTCTGCCGTAAGGGTTTCCAAATTGTAATTCTTAACATAGAGACTGACCTTGTTATCGTTGAGGATTTGAATGACTTTCAAGGCTTCAAGAGTATTCCTGCCAAGACGGCTGATTTCAAGGCAAACGACCCTTTTGACCTCGTTAGCCCTCACATATTCCACAAGAGACATAATCTCCTCTCTGTCCTCGATGCTGACCGCACCCGACACCTTGTTAGAGAACTCCCTCACAACCTCCCAACCCATCCTGCCACAGTAGTCTCTAAGTTCCACCAACTGCCTTTCGTACTCTTGCTTGTCCGTGCTGACACGTGCCAAAATCACAACCTTATCCATATCTTAAATCACAATATATCAAAACAGTTATAGCCTTTGTTATATTCCCCATTCGTCCATCTCCCCCCCCAATGGCTTTCAACGATACAAATATAGTGCTAATATTTAATACCAGCAAGGGATTGCAAAATTTTCTTATTGCTATTATTGAATATCCGCAACATTTTACCGACCTTTGCGATATGGATAAACAAGAAAGGAACGTTGTCCACCTTGAACTGAACGGACAACATTATTACTACGGTAACATCAAAGCCCTGACCGACAATTGGGATAGGGACACATTAGGCGTTTCCTACAACTATCTGAAAAACTACGGTCTCTCTGAAAGCCACCCTTACAACGGCAAAAAGTGTATCATCCGTAAAGGGACACTTATCACGTCACCGCACAAAAAATAACTTTTCGTATCTTTTTACGGACTAAATCATTATCTTTGTTACATCAAGTCAATTTATAGGCTTGATGGACATATCAGCGAAAGTGTTTTCGTGTTACCTTGACAGGAAATTAGCAGTTTCAAAAAGGCAAGGGGTGACGGGGACATTTCGCACTTGCTAAGGTATATTGTCCTCATAGCGTTTCGCTACTGATGCTCCATATCTCAGCGAGTGTGGAGTATCAGTCATTTATTTTGCCTACGGTTCTGCTAAACCTCCTGTCAGATAGATGAAATGGCTTCACACTTTTGTTTATACCACGACATTGCCACCGGAGCCAGGCTATTACAAACATTTTTTATGAAAAGATTGGTAACCATCTTATGCTCGTTACTTGCGTGTTTATCGCTTGTGGCTCAAACAAACTCCGATAACACCATCAAGTTCTTAGGCATTCCAATAGACGGAAGCAAGGAACAAATGATTAAGGAACTCAAAAATAAAGGGTTTAAGTATAACCCTCAATTTGAGAATCTCTCCGGAAGATTCAATGGGAAAGATTCTAACATTTACATCTCTACTAATAATGGCAAAGTGGATAGGGTGTATGTTGCTAGCAGTGTTTTGGAAGATGAAGCTTCAATTCGTATTTCATACAATAATCTTCTTTATCAGTTCAAGAAGAACGATAAGTATTTCACTTTTGAAGAACCCCAACCGATTCCTGATGACGAAGACATCTCTTATGAGATGTTAGTACATAAAAAAAGATACGATACGTCATTCTATCTAAAAGTGAACTTTACAGAGGAAGAACTCAAAGATATGGAAGAGAAAACCTCCAATATGACAGAAGACGAAGCAAATCTCTACTTTGGAACAAAGGCTCTTGAAAACATTTCGGGACAAGTATGGTTTACTATCAGTGAACACTATGGGAAATATTACATAAGCCTCTACTACGACAATCTTAAAAACAGAGCCAACGGAGAGGATTTATAACCCCGTTACCATCCAAGTTAAGACAAAAAGATAAGGTGATACGTTTTCTATACGTGTCACCTTTCTTTTTAGACCTTAAATTGATACAGATATGGATTTGATACATCAAGACAATTTGGAAAGCAAATCAGACAAACTAAAAACCAGATCAGCGCAATAATGTTCTTCCATCATAGCCCTGTAAGGCTTCATAACACCCGTTATGAATGTTCCTTGTTTGTATAGGCTACGGACTTTCGCCTCAACCTGCGCAAGGTCAAAATTGCAGTCACGAAGAACAAGTGTTCGGACATATTCTTTCCAATCAGAGCATTTAACCGGAGGTTCAACGGACAGAACGTCTTGAAGAAAATCCTTTAGTGGTGTGGAATCAGAAGATAAGACTGACCTCAACGAGTTATCGGCTACGCCCAGTGCTGAACGTATCGCCTCCATATTCCTTAGATTCATTTCAAAACGGCATTTGCCATCAAACGCTCCCAAAAGGTCATATTGTTCCGCAAACCTCATATTACTGGACATCAGCATTTCATTGCTTTTGTCGTAAATCACCATTCGTCTCTTACACTTGGTCGAAGTCACATTCTTCTCTATAATAAGATTGCCATTCTTCAACAAGGAACAAGTGAACTGAGTATAGTTTTTAAGATGCCCCCTAATATATTTGGTCATAGCATTGATATCTGAAACCTCAACATCATTCGTGACATCACAAGAGAGCACCATAGCGGATTCCAAACAAGACATATCGAACTCACAAAATCCAAGTTGGGCAATATGCTCAAAGCATTCCATAATGGTGACTGAGGATATTAATTGAGGATAGTCCTTTCCCAATACTTTGCCCGAAAATTCTATTATCGCTTCATTCTTGAGATAATCCAATTTAAGACCCAGTTGAAATGGCGAACTTTGATGATACCTCAATTCACATAATTTTCCATTTTCGACTATATGCTGAAATATTTCCTCATTTTTAACTATTACACTATCCACATCAACCCTTAATTTTAGTCTATCAAACTTTACCACTTACCATTTTTTCAATATTCCGCTTTATTTTTCCATTCTTCTTCCTCTTGACAATAACTATACGCTCATCGTATCACCCGAAACCGGGCGATGAGGAACACTTTGCCAATACCTTTTCATAGCCTGGCTGATATGTTGCTTATGGCTATCTGTCTTAGGCTTATTTGAAGAAGACCGGCTGATTTTCCGCTTTGTCTCATCACTGAGTTCTCTGAACTCTCTTTTGTGCTTTATCATAATTCCATTCAGGCGTTATAGTGCCTGCTCCAAATAATAAATAGGCAAGCATAGTAGAAATGTAAAGAATAGTAGAACGATGTTTTGCAGGTCAGAGGACAAAAATCATCACAAGCAACTGAATGTAGCCTACTAGACTTAACCGTTTGGCTGGATAACAAGGAGGATTACAGAACAATAAAAAACCGAGGGGTGAAGCAGAGAGCCTTACGGCTCAGAGTTGCAGGCGGGTACAGACCTTACCCTAATAACGTCTGTAGTGGCTGCGGACTCTCTCAACCTTGCCGAAACGTACTCGCCTGTAGGCTCGCACCCGGACAAGTCTGATAATCTCCGCCTCAATGGCGACTATCACAAGATGTTGGCTTGTTCTCATGTTATATGTAAATTAATCGGGAAAATGAGAGAACAACCGTCCTTGTTGTAGTACCCCCTCGGTATGAGCTAAAAATAAAAAAGCAAGCATCCCTTTTAGGGAAAAGATGCTTGCTTTTACTTGTTATCTCCCGAATGCATATAACAATGCAAAGATAAAGAATATTTTCATTTTGACAATGTTTTTCTTCAATGCACTCTATAAACCCTCTTCCTCCAACCACTCCACAAACTCCAGCACTCTCTTGAAGTCTTCAACAAAGGTTCGATAATCTTCCACGATTCCGCACAAGGGGACAGCTTCGTTTGAGGCTGTCCTTTTTTCCATTCTTATAACCCACTGAAAATCCATCCAATAAATCAAAACCTAAATGAAAAAAAATCAAGAATCCATAAGAAACTAAGAAGCTGTTTTGAATTGTTTGAAATGTTCTTTGAGGTGAAAAAACTTCATTTTCTTCCCGCTTCTTCAGTCAGATAGCACCGCTATCTTCCTTGGAAGAAGCGGTCGAAACTGAAGTTTTTCACTCTCAAACCTTCAAACAAACAATTCAAAACAGCTTCTAAAAATGAATATATTCGTAATTCCCGCTAGTCAAAAATGACTGGCAGAATCCTGTATATCCCTATGAATCAAGGAGTGGCGTTTCACTTGCTGACATTCAAGCTATTACGGATCAGTGCTAAAGCCGCTCTTGAAAAAAGGGCTAGACATTGTTGTTTTCAATGGATCTGCTTACATATATTAGGGAGACGTTTCAGGCGAGTGGGAGATAATATATTGTTAATGAGAGATATAGAGGTTTATCTTCAGCGGGAATCCGCTAAAGGCGGATACCGAATCAACTGACTTACAAGTAATTATAAAGCACGTCATTTTTTCGCTGCAATTCTACCGAGGGGAATTTCACGACAACTCTTGCCAAAACTTGTATGGCAATAAAATCAAAGCCCTTGCCACCTAACCGGGCAAACTAACGCAAAAGCTCCCACCCGAACAGACTGGCGGGAAGTTTAGCATTGTCACACCTATCTACAACAAGGGAGCACACGCATTCAACAAGGAAAGCAGACGCAACAGTGTAGTGCGGCTACGCGAAGAGGCGGAGGTTGTCGAAGGTGGGGGCAAGGGAGCCGGACTCGATGCGGTGGATGATCTCCACGACCTTGTCGTTCATCGGGGTGGGGCAACCGACTTTGCGGCCGTAGGCGCTGACGGCACCGTTGATGGAATCGACCTCGGTTTTCTTGCCGCGCTCAAGATCCTGAAGCATACTGGCTTTCAGACGTGCGTGCTTGCGGATGGCTATCGGGATGATCATAAAGGAGATGAACTTCTTCACGGGATTGCTGTAATCCAGAAGCTTGACTACATCCTTGCCTTGGATCGGCTCGATGGTTATGCCGCCCTTACGGCAGACATCAATGCATTCCTTGATCAAGGCCTGCACGACCTTCCTTGAGGAACGGTCCGAGGCGGCCTCTCCGAAAGTGCAGCCCAGGACAGCGCTCATTCCGGAGAACGCGGCGTTGATCAGGAGCTTGCTCCAACGGGTTCCGAGGAAATTCTCCTCTACCTCGACCGGGCCCATCTTCTCAAGGAGGGCCTTGACCTCAGCGAAATGCTTGTTGACATTCTCGGAAACCGCGCCCAACGAAAAAGTGAGGCTGTCCGGCGAACTGGTCAACTCACAGACTCCCGGGCCAAGCATCGTGGCTCCCCAGGCGACAGTGCAGCCAAGCACACGGGACGGACCGACGATCTCGGAAATCAGCAGCTCCGGCAACCCGTTCTGGAGAGTGACGATCACACCATCCTCAGCGAGGGAACCTTTGAGCATATTCACAACCTCGGCATTATGCAACTGCTTGGTCATAAGGAATATGACATCATATTCACCAGTCATTTCCTCATCTGTCAGGACGGTCACCGGCTGAGTGAAATTCACGGTGCCTACCACTCTCGCACCTTCGGCACGCAAGGCGGCGACGTGAGCCTTGTTATGGTTGATGAGGTCAATCTGACCTCCGTTTTTCGTAATATACGCGCCCAGAATGGTTCCCAACGAACCGGCGCCATAGATAGCACTTCTCATATTCCTTGAATATTCAAATTCCGCAAGCAGGCAATCACTTGCCGAATACAATCCGTTCGAGGGTGATTGCCCACCCTTGTCAATGAATATCTCCGCGGCAAAAATAGTGATTCCCTTCCGGATGTCAAAGCCGTTCAGCAGAAATCAGTGCGGCTTCGACGCTGACATTCGGACTCTTGCTCTGCGGAACTTTCGCTTTCGCGCAGAAGAGCCCAGCGTTCGAGGCTAAGTTCAAGATCGCGGAAGGCGCTGACCTTCGCATCCTTGACGACAACATCTGGGACTACAGCAAGACGCTTGAGCCTCTGTACGTCAACTACAACAAGTACACTCCCGAGCAGTGGTGCAACCACGGATCCAAGTCCTTCACCTCGGCTGTGCTGAAAAGGAAGGCCGACGGGAAGATATTCGCGATAATCGGCACCCACCTTTGGTGGAAGAGCGAAAAGTCCAAGCCGGGCAGCACGATGGCGAGAGCCTCACAGCTCCGTCTGGTGATGGCGGAGACCGACATCATCAGAGCCAAATACGGGGATATTCCTGTTTTTGTGATGGGGGATATGAACTGCGAGGAGGGCACCGTTCCGATCCAGCAGCTTATCCAGGGCGGTTATGTGCCTTGCTACAAGGCCGCTACTGTCTATGGCGACAACCACAACGGACATCACATATGCAGCCCTGGGGACGGATATTCGGTCGAGAGCCGCAGACGTGGACCTGACCGCGCCACTGGAGCGATCGATCACCGCCTGATCTTTGACCCGAGCGGAAAGGCCGAGGTCAAGGTCTTCGACTGCATTATGGAGAAATACACCATCAAACTCACGGATCATTACCCGAATCTTATTGATGTGAGATTATAACCGTTTCGGTGGGATATTATTCAACAGCTTACATTGCCCAGAATCTGAATACCGGACGCTGATGTAGGCTGTGATTGTGTATTTTCATTTGCCGCAGCGGAATAGATTTCGTACCTTTGTTATCCGTTATGAAGTACGGATTCGACAACGAAAAGTATCTGCGGATACAATCAGAACACATCAAGGAACGCATAGCTCAGTTCGGGGACAAGCTCTATCTGGAGCTTGGCGGCAAATTGTTTGACGACTATCATGCGAGCAGGGTTCTGCCGGGGTTCCAGCCCGACAGCAAACTGCGTATGCTCCAGCAGCTCAGCGACTGCGCGGAGATCGTCATTGTCATCAGTGCCAACGACATCGAGAAGAACAAGATGCGCGCCGACTACGGCATCACCTACGACATGGATGTCCTGCGACTGCGCACAGAGTTCATCAGCAGGGGCTTTCTCGTCAGCAGCGTCGTGATCACCCACTTCAACGGCCAGGCCAGCGCCAAGGCGTACAAGGCGAAGCTCAAGAAGATGGGCATCAAGGCCTACTACCACTACACGATCGAGGGCTACCCGAACAATGTGGCCCTGATCGATTCCGAAGAGGGGTACGGGAAGAACGACTACGTGCAGACCACACGTCCGCTCGTCATCGTGACGGCTCCGGGGCCGGGTAGTGGCAAGATGGCCGTGTGCCTTAGCCAACTCTACCACGAACACAAGAAGGGAGTGGCCGCCGGCTATGCCAAGTTCGAGACGTTCCCTGTCTGGAACCTTCCTCTGAAGCACCCGGTCAACATCGCCTACGAGGCCGCCACAGCGGATCTGAACGATGTGAATATGATCGATCCGTTCCATCTGGAGGCCTACGGCAAGACGGCGATCAACTACAACAGGGACATCGAGATATTCCCGGTGCTGAACGCCCTCTTCGAGGGAATCTACGGCGAGAACCCGTACAAGTCCCCGACCGACATGGGTGTGAATATGGTGGGCAACTGCATCAGCGACGACGACATCTGCTGCAAGGCCGCCAACGATGAGATCATCCGCCGCTACTACTCCGCGCTCGACCAAATGGCTGACGGAAAGGACAACGAGAGCGAGGTCGGAAAGATCGCGCTTCTCCTCAAACAAGCGAGGATCACCACTGAATATCGCCGTGTGACTGTCGCGGCGAAACAGCGTGAGGCCACGGCAGGCAATCCGTCAGCGGCCATCGAGCTGTCCGACGGGACGATCCTGAGCGCGGAGACCTCCGACCTTCTCGGACCTTGCGCCGCGCTTCTTCTGAAGGCCACCAAGCATCTTGCCGGAATCGACCACAGTGTCAAGCTCATTCCGGGAAGGCTCCTAGAGCCGATCCAGAAGACGAAGGTCACCTACCTGCACGGCAAGAACCCGCGTCTGCACACGGATGAGGTGCTGATCGCCCTTTCGGTCCTGAGTCCGGATGACGAGAACTGCCGCAAGGCCCTTGACACACTACCGCTTCTGAAAGGCTGCCAGGTCCATTCGACGGTCCTCTTGAGCGACATCGACAAGAAAGTCTTCAAGAAACTCGGTGTGGACCTCACCTGCGAGCCTGTCCACGAAAGGCACTGACACCTTGGTTTTTCCAACGATAATGATTAACTTTAGGCTTTGAAAGCCAGAAGACTATTCTGACTATAGAACCTATAATATTTATTACCATATTCAGAGATGAACTATTGTCCTCATTGCGGATCGCCGGTCCAGCCGGATTCCTCCTTTTGTCCAAGTTGCGGGAAACCGCTTCAGTCCCAGCCTGACTCCGCCGGGCAGACCTTCAACACCCCTCAGACCACCAAAGAGAAGGAGGACAGATGGCTTATCGCCCTGATCCTCTGCATAGTACTCGGCGGTTTCGGTGTCCACAGATTCTACACCGGCAACACCACCACCGGCATCATCATGCTCCTGACCCTCGGCGGCTGCGGCATCTGGGCCCTGATCGACATCATCATGATCGCCTGCAACACCTATGTTGACGGGAACGGACAGACCTTGAAGTAACTGTTACAATTAGAATTATGACAAGAATACTGGGAGTTCTCGGTCCTTGACAAATCATAATAGTCTTAGAAGCTGTTTTGAATTGTTTGAAATGTTCTTTGAGGTGAAAAACCTTCAAACAAACAATTCAAAACAACTTCTTAGCTTTCATGGGACTGATTTGTTTTGTATTATACTGTTTATTCAAACCTCATCATATTATGAAATATTGTCCAAAATGCGGGAACGCCGTTCCTGACAACGCCTCCTTCTGTCCGAAGTGCGGCACGAACATCCCGGACACCGATTCCGGCACCACCCCGGCACAGGATCCCACTCCGGCGCCTCAGACTTTCACGCCACAGCAGCCTCCTATGGAGCCATGCCCGCCGACCTACCTGGCGTTGTCCATCATCGTGACCGTGCTCTGCTGCCTTCCTTTCGGAATCGTCGGAATCATCAAGTCCAGCAACGTTTCCAAGGAATATGCAGCCGGGAACTACGCCAAGGCAAAGGATGCGAGCAAGCAGGCCAAGACCTGGAGCATAATCGGACTGTGCTGCGGACTGTTCTGGATAATCCTCTACATCATCCTGCTGGCCTGCGGATTCATGGCCGGCCTCACTGATCTTTAGAGTCTTCTCTGTCATTGGCTCTCAGGCCTGTCTTTGACTCTCAGGTATGTCATTGGCTCTTAGGCCTGTTTTTGACTCTCAGGTATGTCATTGGCTCTCAGGCCTGTCCCATTTTTAAGATTTCTCCATCCGGAATCATCTCATCAGGCAGATGAACAAAGATTCCTCCAAGAAACCAATCCTGTACATTCTGCTCACGGCAGCGTGTGTGGGATTGGTGCTTACATATTCACGTTTCAGCCCAGAAGACAGCACCTGGTTCCCCAAGTGCATATTCCTGCAACTGACAGGATTGAAATGTCCCGGCTGCGGCAGCCAGCGGGTAGTACATAGCCTGCTGAACCTCAATATTCACAAAGCCTTTGAGGCCAACGCCTTTCTCGTGCTGAGCCTCCCCTACATCGCCGCCCTCCTGGCCTCAATTCCACTAAAGTCCAGATTTCCAAAGTTCTACAACGCCCTCAACAGCGTCCAGGTCATCATCACCATCGGCATCCTTGTCATAGCCTGGTGGATCACCCGCAACATCTTCGGCTGGTGATTGGCAGTTCAGAGGAAGGTAAAAGGATAATATATCGATTATATTCGTACCTTTGGGACACCAAGAGAGAAAAATTATACTATGATAATGAGACTTATTCATCCCATCTGCGTGGCGGTTATGCTCATCATCGCATCAGCATGCGAGAAATACGAACCGGATTGGGATATCTTTGAGGCTTACGGCGTGGCGGAGGAGATAAAGACGGATTTCTACGAAAGATATTCAGAGGATGTCAAGGTCACGAGCGCGGTGACATCCTACAATAAGTCTCAGGTCGAATTTGTGGACACCGACGGGTTGAAGTGCACGGCCGTCTATAAAGGCCACACTTGGATGATGACGCAGAAAGAGTTCAACAAGAACGGATTCGCGTTCCTCAAGCAGCTGCCGGAGAGAATCGCAAAAGCCTACCTCAGAGCCGGAGTCAGCAAAGAATTTTACGAGTGGGATCAATCGTATGTGATCGAAGTCACACGCAGAGGGTTTGACAAAAAGGCATACGAGTTCCTGTTCGTTGTTTTTGATGAGAATGAGTTCCCCAAGCTTGCATACCGGGAGTATTTCGTGCTGATAGACGAGGACGGAGAACTCCTCGATATCCGGTCCCGCCACAACAGATCCATCTGGTGGTATGATATGAGCAGCTGTGTCGATTTTGTAAGGCAAAAATATCCCGAGGCCACAATCCTTGCCGGAATCAACGATTCCAGCGACAATGTCTTGTATATCAAAGATAAAGGCATTCTGAAAACGGTCCGGTTTGATTATCGTGGATCTGATGAGCAAACTTGGAGTGCGACCATCTACAGATTGGAGGATTACGACAAACTACCTGACACTGTGTTGGATGAATATGCCAAATATAGGGTCTATCACCCTGATTTCAATTATTCCGAGGTCTATCGCGTCGAGACGAAGGACGGAATCTATTACGGATTGAAAAGCGCCACCACAAGCCTGACCGTTTACTTCAAGGCTTGACTCAAATTCTTAGGATTCCTCGTCCACGAATATGCCCGATAATGCTACCGTCATCGTACTTTTAGAAGCTGTTTTGAATTGTTTGTTTGAAGGTTAAGAGCAAGCTCTTTCCCTGCTGCTCACCTCGGCAATCCGAACAAGTTCGATTGCCCTCGGTTCGGGCGCTGGGTTGAGAGTGAAAAACTTCAGTTTCGACCGCTTCTTCCAAGGAAGATAGCGGTGCTATCTGACTGAAGAAGCGGGAAGAATATGAAGATTTTTCACCTCAAAGAACATTTCAAACAATTCAAAACAGTTTCTTAATCCACGACGGCAGCACTTTGGGCAGTATTTGCAACAGTCGAGGTTGATTTGCACCCTGACGGCAGCGATTTCGAGCATATTCGCGACTGTCGCCGGCCGAAGAGAATCCCTGCCTTTTTTGAGATCAGCGATTACGGGCATATTCGCGACTGTCGGAATAGGGGGAAATGGCAATGAATATATTTCCGAATATTCAGAAAAATTTCTAAATTCGTCAAGAGACATGCTGGTCTGGTAGGAAGCGGCAAAATAAGTTTCCGAAGATCTGGCAAAGATTTTCAAGGGAGGATTTCTTTTTGAAGAAGGAATATGTCGGTGACACATAACTGATGAGAAAAGGAATATAGACCCAAAAGATCACATAAGATAAGGGCACTGATTTTTTAACGACTAATTAATAATGACACGGATGAGAAGAATATTTCTGATTGCATTGGCGGCAGTGCTGCCAGGATTGACCAACGGAATCAGCGCCGACTCGTTCTCTGACGGGAGGCTTTTGGATAAGACCCTGAGGATAGACTACATGTTCACCGGATCCGACAAGGATTGCGACATCGCCGTGGCCGAGCTGCTTAGCCTTGACGGGTGGCATGGTAGGAGGACGAATATGAAGGAGGAGCCGCTTCGGGGTAACGGACAGCTGACGATGACGGACAAGGCTACGGGCGACACACTTTACAGGATGTCATTCTGTACCTTGTTCCAGGAATGGCAGGCTACGGAAGAGGCCACGAGAGTCCGCAGAAGTTTCGAGAACGTCTTTCTGGTGCCGATGCCGGCGGCTCCTGCGGAGATCACCGTACAACTCTATGACTTTCACGAGAATGTGTCGGCAAAACTTACGCATCCAGTTGACCCTGATGACATTCTGATAAGACCGGCAGGTGGAGGGCCGCAGACAAGAATGCTGCTGGACAGCGGTGATTCCAAGGATAAGATCGACATCGCTATCCTTGCGGAAGGATACACCGAGGGCGAGATGGACATATTCTTCAAGGATGCCGAGAGTACGGTGGAGAACCTTCTGCGTCACGAGCCGTTCAAGTCGATGAAGGATCGGTTCAACATCGTCGCGGTCGCGTCTCCTTCCGAGGACAGCGGAGTCAGCGTGCCGCGTGAGGGACTGTGGAAAAAGACGGCTGTGGACTCGCACTTCGACACGTTCTATTCCGACCGCTACCTCACGACCCTGCACCTGTTCAAGATGCACGACATCCTTGCCGGGATTCCGTACGAACACATCATAATCCTCGCCAACACTGACACTTACGGCGGCGGAGGCATCTACAATTCGTACACTCTCACGACCGCCCACCACAATCTTTTCGGTCCTGTTGTCGTCCACGAGTTCGGACACAGCTTCGGTGGATTGGCCGATGAATATGCCTACGACGACCAGTTCGTTGAGTATTACTACCCAGACATCGAGCCTTGGGAGCAGAACATAACCACGAAGGCAGATTTCAGCAGCAAATGGAAAGACCATTATGACCAAGGTGTTGCCGGGCTTGTAGAAGGCGGAGGCTACCAGACCAAAGGTGTCTGGCGAGCCTGCGAGGATTGCCGCATGAGAACAAACACCGCCGAGGCCTTCTGCCCCGTCTGCCAGAGAGCCATTGAGCGCATCATCCGCTTCTACACCGAGGAGTAACTGCCGGTCTCCTCGACAAGGGTGCCTGCAACCCCGCGCCACGACGAAAGGGAGAGCATGGAGGCTAATCCTCTATAAATCAGCGGTTAAACTAGATGTCCTCCCCGCCGAACAATTGTGGAGGACACCAATTTAACCAATTATGTTTCAATAAGTTGTCCTCCACGCCCCTATCTTCTTTTTAGCCCCAGACTGCCTGAAAAGTCTTGGCTAAAGTTGAAAAGTCTGTACCCCATACAGGGGCGACTACGAATTCTCAATCCTCACTGGGGGTACTTTTACTTTTAAGACAGCCTCCCCCCTGTGGAAGGTCATGCCTATGCCGACGACGATGCTGGTGGTGTAGCACAGGCCGAAGATAGACATGGCATTAATCGCAAATAATTCATGTCATACCACTAAGTAATGTTGAAAAACAAGTTGCACCAATCAATAAAATTGAACACATAGAATCACCCTGAACATCATAGAACGGCTCTGCTGCTTTGATTTTTTTGAGACTTGTGCAAACCTTGTGCAAACCCTGTGCAAACCACAGGCACGCAAGAATGGCTCTGGTAACGCTGGAAGGCCATTGTGTGTGGCTGACCCCCATATCCCGAGGGAGGGTCAGCCACAGTGATAGTGGATTGAATACCGTTGGTGGCGTTTTATCGTGTCCGTGGTTTGTAAATGATTGGCATTCTTTGCGGATAATGCCCTTAAGTAATGTTGAAAGAAGAAGTTGCGTCAACCGATAAAATTGAATTCATAGAAGCACCCTGAACATCATAGAACGGCTCTGCTGCTTTGATTTTTTTTGAGCCTTGTGCAAACCCTGTGCAAACCACAGGCACGCAAGAA